>Ga0228535_1000391_pt1 | contig 128515 bp, 116 predicted proteins | sample SJ1metagenome_FD_168457 | JGI IMG/M metagenome (GOLD analysis project Ga0228535, IMG submission 168457) | Enriched culture of PCE-dechlorinating microbial communities from Ithaca, New York, USA - SJ1 | ecosystem: Engineered > Modeled > Simulated communities (microbial... > Unclassified...
ACGGTCACCGGTTTTTGCTTGTAGTACCCAGGTATGGCTAAATAGAGCGGCGGTTCTATTTCCGCTTTGGCAAAGATCGCATAGCTTTCGCCGTCATCGTTCAATTCGAACCGGAAAAAGCCTAAGCCGGAAGGGATGGTTTGCGGCGAAGGGGAAAGCAGATGCCTGTATCCCCGCCAGCTGCAGGCGCAGAGATAATTCCAGAGGGCGCATTGGGGGACAAAGAGCTGCAAAAACTCAGAGGCGCCGGAGAAAACATCTGTGGCCAGACAGGGCGGGTTGTGGGCACTGAAATATCTGCGGAGAGCTTTGCACGATGCGTGATTGTTCCTCGACGGACATTAACCTGCTGCACAGAGACTTTAATGGCATAACCGCAAACGTTTCATTCGGGTATGAGAGGTTTGTTAAATCCCCGGAAGAAATCCCCAAACGCATCCTTGATTTACTCCAAATTGCTTCATCCCAATTTTCGCCGCTTTGAATCTTTCTATCATACCAATACGCAATATTATAGTCGCGTTCAAGAACTCTAAGGAACGGCTTTAGCTCAGTAAGTCCGCCAGAGAACAACATCACATCAGCATCTTTAGCGTTTACCAGCTCACTTTCAGCTTCGCTGAATAGAGAGAGCTGACCATTAGTATCCGTCAAGATTTGTTCTTGTGCTTTAAAAAATGTAAAGTCATATCGCCTGTCACCGGTCATAAATGACAATGCATCGTTAAGACTCTTCTTTACACTCTCTGCCTCCCAAAAAGGGAGGTCACGCACAGGGATTTTTAAATTGAACGTTCTTGCCCATCCTGAATTTGTGACACTTTCTCTTGAGCCGCGGCTCGCCATTCGATCTGCACAGAAAACATACGAAGCAATACGCACTCGCCAGAAGAAGCGCTAAATTGTATCAAAGGTTGTCTCTTTAGACAAAGAACACCAGCTATCGATTATGATGGCTGGTGTTCTTTGATGTTTGAGAAGATGCGAACCATTCGTCGCCGGTTTACAGGAATATTACTCTCGACGGGAAGCTGAAAGCTTATCTCACGGTGATATTCATGTTCTGCCTTGGAATTCCTTGAATACATTTTTGACCTTGAAAGAATATTAAAAAGACTATTAGACATATTGTCTTTTTGCTATGTATTGCATCGTCATAGGTGCAGGCCTGTTTCTGCATAATGCCGACCATGGTGAGTATATTGGTTTTTACTTGATCCTCGCTTTTATTCCACGATCAATGTAACAAACCGCTGGATAATCGTTGCGACCTCGGCGCGGGTGACGGTTTCTTTCGGAGTGAACATCCCGCCGCCGCGACCCGAAATGACGCCGGTGGTCTGGCAGTAGAGCGCCGCATTTTTCGCATAGCCCGAAATGTTGTCGGCATCGGGATAATCAAGCGTAGTATCCATATCAGCCGGAAGGACACCGAGGAAGTCCGCAAAGCGGTAGAGAATCGCCGCCATCTGTTCGCGGGTGATCTGGTCGTTGGGGCTGAAGCGGCCGTCTCCGTAGCCGCCGATGATATTGTTTTCCGCCGCCCAGTCGACGTACTTTCCGTAATACGCTCCGTAGTTGCAGTCGGTGAAGGCGTGCTCGTCCAAGGGCTCAATTTCGCCGTAGCTGCGCTCAAAGAGTCGCCCGATAACCGTTGCGAACATGGCGCGGGTCATGCCGGCTGCGGGTGAAAACGTATCGCTCCCCGTGCCTAGGAAGATTTCGCGCTCGGTCACAAAGCCGATATACCCGGCTGCCCAATGACCGTACACATCCGTAAAGCTCTTGGCGTTTGGCATTACCGATACGGTAAAGCCTGCGGGAGCGATATATTTGCCGTTCGCCGCGAAGCCGATGAATACGATATTTCCTTTGGCATCGGGGAAATACGGCATGCCCGCCGCTTGATCGTAGCTTCCGACGCTCGTGACCACTATCGCGTACGGCGAAAACTCCGTCGCCTCGAACACTAGGTACCATACGTCGTCTATCTGTTCGAGCCGTGAATCGAGCGTCGTCACTGCGCCGCTCTCGGATTTGTGCATGACGGAGAGCAGCTCTTTTTTATCGAGCAGGTTCTCCGGCAGCGGCAGGGAAATGGTCACGGCATAGCCCGCCGCGGGCTGTGTTTTTTTATTTGTGCCTTTAATGTACAGGGAGATGTCGAAGAGATAAGCCTCGCTACCGAGCGTAAGGCCGAAGCTCCCGGCGTCCTCGTCCGTATCCGTGATCCTCACCTCCACGGAATTGGCAAAGGCCTTGTCCATGTTAGCGCTGACGCTGATTTCTCCCGCGCTGCCGCTGAAGAGGCTGCTGCTCGTCTCGGCCACGGTGATGGTTCTCCCCGACGTGTTCCTGCCTCTGCCGCCGCTTGCGGGGTTTTGCGTCCACTTGGCGTAGAGAGTCTGCGCCGCCGTGATGGTTACGCCTGTGGTGCTGAACACCTGCGTACCCGTGCCGTCTTCGCCGGTCCACCAGCCTCCGAAGCTATGGTCTGTCCTGGTGGGTGTGGGCAGGGTTCCGTAGGTGGAAGCGTAGGTCACCGTTTTCGTAGTCGGCGAAACCGTACCGCCGGCGGGGTCAAAGGTCACGGTGTAGTCGTTCGCCGTGAAAGCCGCCCCGACCGTGACCGGATAAGCGGGCATAGTGAAGGCATCCTCCGTGACGGTGACTTCCATTGTCGGATCAGCCGTTTTGTAAACGCTCCACGACGAGAAGGAATAACCCGTGGCGGGCTCGGCGCTTAGAGTCACGCTGCTGCCTGCTATGGACTCGGTGACCGCGGTACCGCCGACCTTCACGGTGAAGTCGCCGTTTTCGGCCGTGGTCTTGGTGATGGCGTAAGTGGGCTCCGCCGATACGATAAGCGTTACCGTCCGGCTCACGCCGCCTGTGCCCGCCGTCAGGGTTACCGGCGTGTCGCTGCTCGGCCGCGTGACAGTGGCGAGTCCCGTACTGTTGTTAATGGCGATAACGCCGCTGGTGGGCAACCAGCTCACGTCGTTGGCAACGCCGACGTTGAAGTTTTGTGTGACCGAGGCCGACGTTTCAAAATCATCCGCGACCGCATCGGTATTGTCGTACAGGAACACGGGCGTTGCGGAAACATACGCCGCGTCGGTAATATCCATGCCCGCGAGGCGGGGATAGAGGCCGTCCTCAAAGTTCCAGAAAGCCTCGCTCCACGGCGCATCTACCGTTTCATCTTCCAGCTCTTCGCCGAGCATATCCGAAGTCAGTTTGCCTTCGGCGCAGCCGGTAGCGTCCGTACCGTTGGCTGCGCCGTCGCCCCCGATACCCTTTACGGTACACATCTGCCTGTCGTAATAGCAGCCAATTATATTGGCGCCGGGGACGGCAAGTCCGACCACGCCGCCGATTTGTAAGGGCGTGGGCCAGGGAGCGGCATCGCCGATGTCAATGTCAATAACCGTACCGGCATTATAGCAGTTTTGCACTGCGCTGTCTGCGTCGGCAATTCCGGCCACGCCGCCGACGCCCATAGCGCCGCTGACCGGACCCGTGTTGTAGCAGTTTTGCACCGCGCTGCCTTCGTCGGCAGCGCCCACCACGCCGCCGACAGCCTGTTCGCCGCTGACAGCGCCCATATTATAGCAGTTTTCCGTAAGGCCCGCATTTTCACCTACCACGCCGCCGACGGCCATTACGCCGCTGACGGAGCCCGTGTTATAGCAGTTTTTTACGGTTTTGCCAGTTAGTTGGTTGAAGCCTGCCACGCCGCCCACATATTCGCAGCCGCTGACGCTGCCTGTGTTATAGCAGGTATCCACCGTGCCCCCGTTGTCGACATACCCGGCGATTGTGCCGACATAGTCCGCTCCGGCGATATAGCTCTCGATAACGCCTAGATTCTCAACCTTTCCGCCGCTGCCGAGAAAGCCGAACAGGCCCTGATAATCGTCTTCCGTGTCGATATAGATTCCGCTTACGGCGTAACCCCCGCCGTTGAGGACGCCGCGGAAGGGATTATCGTAGCTGCCGATGGGCGTCCAGATGTTCGCGGGCGCGGATTCGCCCCAGCTAAAGTAATCCGAGGTGTCGGCGTTAAGCGCGATATCGTTGATCATCTCGAAATATACGCCGTTGAAATCCTCGCCGTTGTTGACATTCACCGCGAGCCAGATCAGGTCGTCTACGGTGCTGATGAGATAAGGAAATTCATACGTGCCGTCGCCGCTGAAGGGTAAAGAACGACGGTTCTGCCTGGGCCTGGGGCTACAATTCTGATGGGCAATTGGGAGACAACACAACAACCACTCGAAAAGTACCTGTGCGGGTAAGTGGTTTAAGCAATGTTGTTCAGGTTAAAGCGGGATATTATCATAGCTCCACTGCCACATATACGCGTAACTACTCGCTCAATACATTGACCGTAACAGAGGAAAACGGCCGGACCACGCTTTATAAATACAATCCCTTTGGCCAGGAGATCGAGGTATACGCTGTCGCAAGCGGAATCAATACCAAGATTCGTGAAAAGTTCTATACGCACGAACTGTGGCTGGAAGAAGATTATGATATCGCCACGGTTTGTCATACGGAATATACATATGATAATTTGGGCCGTATTGTCGATAAGTACGGATGACAGCGGGAACGCGGTATGGTATTATGATTATGACGCCTTCGGCAACGAGCGGGCAATCACCGGACAAGACGCCAGCCTGGACGCCAACCCCTTCCGCTACTGCGGCGAGTACTTTGACAAAGAGACGGGGACGGTCTACCTTAGGGCCAGGTATTATGACCCAGTGGTTGGGCGCATGTTATCGGAGGATGAGGTTCGAGCCAGACGGATGGATGTCTTTGATCCTTATAAGAATTATCAGGATGTTCAGCTTAATGGAGGTGTGCTCCAAAGTCAAGGGCAATTTATTATCGACGACCCATTAAGTTTGAACCTGTATACATATGCATATAACAATCCAATAAAATTTAAAGACCCAAGTGGGAATATCGCGATTGTTGACGACGCAGCTATTATACTAGTTTTAGCAACTGGTGTAGTAATTGTGGTTACATATGAATATCTATCATCTCCCGAAGGGCAAAAGGTAATTAACGATGGTGCAACAGCAATTTATAACGGCGCTATCATTGCGGGAGAAGCGGTTACAGAGGCGGCGGAAGCAGTTGTGGATGGTATTATTTCAGGAGCACAATGGGTTGGAGAGCAGGCAGCTGATGCTTGGACATGGACAACGGGATTATTTCTTGCAAAGAACATATATGGGGATAAAACCGTGGAAGAGGTGCTTAAAACTAAGAAAGGGAGTATTAAAAATGCACCATTACCCCCTGGAGGCCCTAACTGGAGTGATTTGTTGCCGTTGTCTATGGAAACGATAAGAAAATTAGCCCAAAAAGGAGAAACAGGCTACAGAGAAATATGGAAGCTTTTGACTGATAGTCGCTTTAATAAATAAAGGAGAGTTTCGATGGACAATTTGCAAAAATTGATTGCATTTCTAAGCAGACTCGATGAAAATAAAATATACTATAGGCTCAATAAAATCAGAGACAGTATTTTGGTAGAGATTTCAGTTCCTGGACAAAGATGGGAAGTTGAGTTCATGTCTGATGGGAATATTGAAATCGAAAAGTTCATTACAGACAATAAAATCCTTGATGAACGGGAGCTTGAAATACTTTTCCGTGACTTTTCTGACTAGCTGATTAACAGTTTGTAACCTCGTCTGTAGCAATGACGGCGGAACAGGCAAAAATATTTAATGAAATGGTAACCTATGCCAGCGAAAACGGTATTACTCTTGTCGTGAGAATTGTCGAATAGGATGTGATAAATATGGCTATGCAAACGGACTTAAACGACTTCAGGGATATCCAGCTGTTAGTTGATCAAAATAATAATATTGCCATTTTCCCAACCAGTAGATCCAAGGAACCAATCGATGATGAAGGGAAATATGCCTATTATGTGGCATATCACCCGATTGAACTTTTTTCCCCGTACAGCCTCGAGGAATTGGCAGGAAAAATACAGGAAGGCTTTGAATCTTGGAATGTATACCCAATGTATGATAACTTCAGTGGGAAAAATACTTTTGAAGAGAAATACTATGGCATAAAGGGCTTTAAAAACGCGGTTTTCGGTAAAAGATATGTTAATCTAGGTTGGAATGATCTCATGGGTAAGCGCGCCAGTATAGCCTGGCCTTTGAAAAGGGGTTACGGTTATCTTGGTATGGAGAGCCGGGGACTGGCGGATGATGCGGATTATCTTGACTTTGCCAAAGTCGTTATCGAATTGATTAGTTTAGATTTAACAACCCTGCGTGCATATAAGGCAAACAAAAGATTATTATTACTATAGTTAGTAGTTATATTAGGCTGCAAAACTGTTTACAACGCGTGACTAGCGAGTTGTAATCAGACCGCGAATATGACGGACATGCTGGCTGATCGGGTTTTCGATTGGCCGGCATGTTTTGCTTATTTTTATCGGAAACCGTTATCAGCCCGGATTTTCATAAAGGGTCACGGGGATGTGGTGCAGCTGACGGATGACAGCGGGGACGCGGTATGGTATTATGATTATGACGCCTTCGGCAACGAGCGGGCAATCACCGGACAAGACGCCAGCCTGGACGCCAACCCCTTCCGCTACTGCGGCGAGTACTTTGACAAAGAGACAGGCACGATTTATCTCAGGGCCAGGTACTATGACCCGGTGATTGGGCGGTTTACCCAGATGGATCCGGTCCAGGACGGCTTAAGCTGGTACCTATATTGCGGCAACAATCCAATACTGTTCATCGACCCCAGCGGGACATATTATATTGTGATGAGCAATTCCGGGTACTATAGCATAGTGGGATTTAGTGCTACGGATGCTGTGGTTTCAACCGGTATTTCCGCTATACCAGTTGTTGGCGGACCTAGCGCGGATAAATATATTCCGAATAGGGTCAAAAAACTTGGAACCGTAGTTGGTGGAACATCGTACAACCCAGACTCATCAATTACTTCTATAGGTGTTGGGCTTGAAGTTTTCATATGGTTATGGGATCAAGCCATCTTTAAGGGAATTCCACTTTCGGCTACAGGTCAGAGTCTCTATAATGGTGTGTCATATTCTGATATGATTGACTATGATAAAACAGTTTTGGCGCTAATGGATATATATGGTCTGGTGAATTCATATAGCAGTCTGGATTTACTGACAGAGCGCTTGGGAAAGCTGGATGCCATTATTGCCGACAATCCCGACTATTTCAGGTATATTTACCCATCTTATCTTACTTATGGATATACAAATTATGGTGGATATAATAATTCACAATTTTTACGAGATTATTCTATCATAAAGCTGCCGGAAAGTGAGCGTCTAACTGCAATCGCACGCAATGCTGGCGTATCAACTAATTCGGATACTGCAAAACGCCTCTTGGAGGAGTTCAACACAAGGATTGACTTTTATTATCAGTTTGGCGACGTATTTAGAGAAAGATAAGAATGGAGGGACTGAATGTTTTTTGAATTAAATCCATTCCTAATACTTCTTAATATTTTTATTTGTATCCTGATCGCATGGGATGTGAGGCAGTGGTATATTCATGAAAAAATACTTAATGGAGGGATAAAAGATTGCGGTCGATTAATTAGTATAACAAAGTATTTGTACATAGGATATGTTATTCCAATTTTAAATTATAATTTGAGGATAGAGTTTGTGCATAGAGATGACAAATATGAACTGCTAGCGCACGGCCGGTTCCATCGAAAACTCACTAAGGTCGGAGAAACTATAACTATCTATTATTCTGAGCAATATCCAGATAAGGTAGTTATTGCAGAGCCTTCTTATAAATATAAGTACATATTAAAAATCATTGTTGATTTAGCCGTGTTTTTTTATGTGTTAAGCTTACATTAAGTTTTTAGCATATAAAGTTGAGTTCTACTTAAATAATTTTAAATTTATAGTATAAGGCTCAGAAAAAGTCTGGGCTTTATACTATAACGAGTTATAGGAATGGCAATCAGATAGCCAAGTGGCGGGAAATTTTCACGGATGCCGATCCTGAAGCGGAGGCTGCTATCGGCTTTGACGCCGGCATGGCCGAATACTATGAGTACGACGGCTTCAACCGGCTGACCAGGTCGGTGGTCAACGGCGGTGAGACACTTTATACTTACCGGGCGGACGGCCTGCGGGTGAGCAAGCAGAGCAGCGGCGTTACCACCACCCATATGTGGGACGGTCAAAGCATCGTGGCCGACCTGGGCGCGGACAGTCTCACTACCTATGTTCGGGGCGTGAACCTGCTCTATGCCGAGACTGGAGGGGAGGAAGCGTACTACCTCTACAACGGCCACGGAGACATGGTGCAGCGCACGGATGACAGCGGGGATGCAGTATGGTATTATGATTATGACGCCTTCGGCAACGAGCAGTCAATAGTCGGTCAGGATGCCAGCCTGGACGCCAACCCCTTCCGCTATTGCGGCGAGTACTTTGACAAAGAGATGGGGACGGTCTACCTTAGGGTGAAATATTATGACCCGGCAAATTCTCGTTGGTCATCTAACGATTCCATATGTAGCGTAAAGCTTACAATATCAAACGGAATGGAAATTCCTGACCCGTTCAGTTTGAATCTGTATCTTTATTGCTATACAGTGTTTAATATCGCTCATTTAGATTATCGCCACACAAAGGATGCACATACCATGTATTGCGCACCCCCGCAACCATAATCCAACGTCAATCTTGATACAATGTTGACGTAAAAAAGCCCAGTTATGCTGGGCTTTTCGTATTTATAAGAGAAAAATAGGGCCGCCTACAGGGTGGCCTTATTGCTTTTCTGAAACCATATCGTGAAAAGATGCAACCGCTCTGTGCCGCGTCCCTACCTTTCGTGAAAATGTTAGGCAACGGTGGGGCCGCCTACTCCCAAGACGCACTGGAGTGTAGTTTATCGGATAAGCTAACCCAAATATCGCAAGGAGCTTCGCAAGAGGCTCCTTTTTCTTTATCCCTTTTTATTGAAAGGAAGCGGCGATACTGCGCAAGCTCAAGCGATATAAGCCGACGAAGTTCATAGCTTCAAGTGTTTCATTCTTTACAAAGCAATTGAAAAAGGAAAGGCATATTTCATTAAGCTGGGTTAAGCAATCCTCAGGGGTTACAGAGGAGCTGTGTCCGTTCAAAATGCGCGTAAGAACAGGAGAAGAAAGCGATAAATCGGTAAGCGACAAATGTCCGGTTCCCTCGATGTGGACACTGTACGCGTTTTTATTCTGCCCTGAAAGCATTCGCACATTTTGAGCATATTGCGGCCACTGTGCAAGGTGCGTCCAGGAGCTATCCGAATAGACATTCAGGACAGGTACGGGATATTCGGCGTTCTCAAAGACAAACAAATCATTTTCTACACCGAGGATATCGTAAAGGAAAGGGGCTTCCAAGGCAATGACCGCCCCGATATCGCTTCTCAACCGCCCGATTCCCAGCGCCGCGGAACCTCCCAGCGAATGCCCGATTACGCCAATCTTTTCAATATTGATAAGCCCGTATAACTTATCTGACGGATCTGACCTTGTATAGGCAGCGACTGCGTCAATCACAAAATTAATGTCCGCAACACGAATGTCCATCCATTTTTTGTATAGTTCAAGGCTGTTTTGCTTATCCTGCTTCGCGTTTTCGCCGCGCAGTTCGCTCATGTATCCGCCGTCGCTCCGCAGCGATTTCCCGTTTGCATCCGTCGTATATAAGCAATGATAGGTGTGGTCGATGGAGCAGACCACATAACCGTGGCTCGCCAATTCCTGAAAGAGCGTTTCATTGCTGGCACGTATTCCGAACGCACCGTGCGAAAACACCACCAGAGGGAAACGGCCTCCCGCATTCTCCGGATACCAGAATTCCACCGTCAGCGTTCTTGCGCCACCCTGCTTGTTATATGTTTCCATTCTGCTCTCATCCGTAAAATACTTTACTTCGCTTCTGATTTGGTATTCGCCGGTCGTTGGAAGCGGATTGTATTCAGGGAAAACAATCGCCGGAAGCGATGCGATAAGAATCAATGCCGACATACCGACCGATCTGAGAATGATTCGGGTGCGCCGAAATTCAGGCTTTGATCTTTCACTTCTGATAAGCCGCACAATATGCACCACCGCTGATGCCATAAGTATGAAAGCAAGCGCGTAATAGCGAAAACCCCACTCAATAACGAATAGTCCTGCGAGCACGGCCAGCAAAAGAACCGAACCCCCGCGCAACGCAGCGGTTGCTTTTCGCTGTGTGGATTTTATCTTGATGCGGTAGACCATCAGTGCCGCTTCTAGAAGCAGTAGAAAGTAAACGGTCACACCTTTCTCTCCTCCATCTATTTAATTCTCGCTCCCCAAGTTTTTGACAATAACTTTCCCGGTCGCGTCCCGGCCGTTGATTCGAAACACATACTCATCTGTTTCGGAAACGGCAATGGTGAATATGCCGGATTCCAAATCGTTCCCCGTATAGGGTTCGCTGCCGTTCTTGCCGCTGACTGTTAACGCGATCTTACCGCTATCGCGGGCGACTTCCACTTGCAATACATCGCCGTCGGCGAGAGACAACTCACATTTGTTTTTTCCGTTATACTGATTGAAGTTCATGGTGAAGCCCGTTCCGTTTGGGTTCTCAAGCATCACAATGCTGCCCTTTGGCGCGGCGCAAGCCGAAAGCAGCAACAGGGAAGCAAGGATGATTCCCGCGGCTATTTTTCTAAAAAGCATGACAATACCTCCTGAACAAATTTATCCCGCTCGTTGATCCACGGGCTGTGGCCGGAATGCTCAAACCATACAATCCCCTTGTCGGGTGCATCCAAAACCTGCTCATATTCCTCGGCCAATACCGTTGGCGCGTTGACGTCGTACCGGCCCAAAAAGAAATAGACAGGGACATCCAGCTTCGTATAATCGGTTCTCATATCGATATCATAAAGCTGCTGGTACACATGGTTGTAGGTATTGATGACGCCCCGGACGTAGTTGATTTTATCAAACAGCCCATATTCGGAAGAACCGATGTCCCGAAAGGTGTTATAGCCGGGGTTCTGGATGCCGGGCTTGCTCGCCATATACGCACTGAGGTAATTCAGGTACACCGCGCTCTTCCGGGCGACGTCCTTGCCGTAATAGGGTGGTTGGCCATTCGCCTTCAGGCGTTGCACGAGCGCGGTGTCGCCGTTGTTTTCAGCGATTTCCATCGCTTTCGCGTAATCCATCCGCTCGGTTTCGGCAAAGTCTACCATCTGCGCGGCGCCGATCAATGCGTGATAGGATTCCGGGTATCTGTCAACCAGAAAAATTCCCAGCGCGCTGCCCCAGGACTCGCCTATCAGGTAGATTTTATCCTGCGAGAAGCGTTCTTTCAGGTATTCCGTCAGGGCGTGACCGTCTTGAATATAGGTTTGGGCGGTGATATTTGCAGCCCTTTCGGCATAATAGGACTTGCCGGAGCCGGGCTGATCCCAGCCCACCACGACAAAGTGCTTCTCCAATTCCGCCAGTTCATGACGCACAGCCGCCATCTGCGTACCGCCGGGGCCGCCCGCTAAAAAGAGCAGCACAGGCTTGCTTCTGTCCCCGCCACGCAGGCTGATCCATTGCTTCCTGCCGTTCAGCTCAAGCTCGGTCAGTTCCGCAATGCTGTTTTCAGCATCAATGCGGGGTGTGGACGCGGTGAATTGCGTAAAGGCGACAAATCCTAAGTTGATAATCATTACCGCAGTGAAGAATAAAGCCGTCTTTTTTAAGCGAGCAATCTGTTTTTGATTCGCCTTATTGCGAATTCGCGCAATGATGCGATACGCTAACAGGAACAATATCCCCGCAAGCGCGGCAACCGCCAAAGCGGTTAAGATGAGAAATATGAGCACTTGAATCATGAAAAGCCCTCCATTGTTTTATGGTTTAAATTTTGAAGTATAACCATAATAGCACTCCACCCTGTCATACGGTTGAACCGAACCTTAAATCCGCCTTAATTCGTGAAAATCATGATCGGACTCTTTTCCGGATATATATGCTTTCAAGAGCATTGCCCATCAGCGGCACATCGGTGATGCGACTGTCTTTGAGTACCAAGCCGCTTTGCTCCGTCAAGCGTTTGATTACATTCAGCTTTTCCGCTTCGTTCAGCGGCTCGCGGAATACGAGCGCGCCGCCGTTTTTGAGCGACTTCGCGAGCGCGGGGACAACTTGCTCCAACTCATTTGCCGAAATATCATGTAACACGAAGTGGCAGTAAACTACATCAAAGCGCTCCGGGGGCAGCGCAGTGGCTTTCGAGCGGAGAAAGGATATGTTATTATTCCCTCGCAGGGTTCTGCGGCAGGCGTTCAGCCACCGCTCGGAAATGTCAAGGCAAGTCAGATGTCCGTGAAGTAACCGCTCCGCGGCGTATCGGGCGACTGTCCCCATACCGCAGCCGAAGTCTAACACACGCTCTGCTCCATGAAGAGGCAGACGATCCACGAATGCCTTGTATACCGACTTGCCGTAAAAGAAAAACGCGAGCTTTGTCAGGAGCATCTCTAAATATGTCGGTTCATTTCCCATTATTTATCACCTCGCGGTTCTGTGTCGGCGAGAACAGTCGCCCCGTTTTGAACATCCTCCGTCATGATTTGCACAAATTTTTCCGGTTCTTCAAACAGGGGACTATGAGCGGATTGTTCAAATGTGTAAAAGCCTTTCAAGGGAGCTGCAATCTGCCGGAGATATGCTTTCGACAGGTCGTAATTTACCGTGTAATCGCTTCGTCCGCTGATGAAATATACAGGGATTTCCACTTGCCGCACCTCAGCTGTTAAATCAGCGGCGAAAAGCTGGTCGATAAGAACGGTCTTGTTTCTAAGAAACATTTTCGCGCGCCATATATCCACCTTTTCCTCCGACGAGTAAGCCTTGCACTTCATGACCGGAAAAAACACCCCGGTGATAACCGATTTCATATCTTGCATGGTTCCGACGCCCAATTCATGCATGGTTTTATCACGCAGTGCGGATTTGAGAAATAAGCGTAATGCATCATCGGATTCCAAGACGGCGTAGTTGTTCAGCTTTTTCACCATGCTTTTGTTTCCGACCATAGCATATTGTTCAAGCATGTACAAATACCCGCGCCGCTCCGATTCGGCCATTTGCGAAACCTGCGCCACGCCTATATACGCATGATAGAGTTCCGGTGATTGCTTTACTGTTTGTATCCCGATAAACGATCCCCAAGAATGCGCCAGCAGATAGATTTTTTTTTGCCCGAAACGCTCGCGCAGATAATTTGTTACTTCTATCGTGTCAGATATAAGTTGTTGCGCAGTGATATTCTCCGGCGACATATCAGGATTGTATGAGATTGCTCCGCCGCGCTGCTCCCAGTAGCAAACCGTAAAATGCTCCTCAAGTCCCGCCAGATACTTTTCCGCAAGAAAATATTCCGGCATACCGGGGCCTCCGTGCAAAAAAAGCAACACGGGGTTTTGGATGTTCTTTCCCCTAATAAACATTCCCTGTTCCACATCGCCGATTGTAGCACGGGTTTTTTCCGAAACGCTGCTCACAAGCGGTGTGCCGTCCGCGTTTAGAAAGGGTTTTGTATTTCCGGGGCTGTATATAAGCAGCACGCCCACAGGAATTAAAAAGCAGGTAAGTAAAGCGATAAGTATGGCGATCATAATCCGCATCCCCATATTTTCGAGAACCAACAGAATGCTGAATACGATCTCAAACACAAGCATCGCAATCACAAGCACATACGGCGCAAAACTCAGCCCCACAATGAGAGCGGAAATCGGAATGATGACGGAAAAAACCATGTAGGCTTTTGACCGATACAGCCAGCTATAAGGCATCAAGTGCGCGCCGAATATGATGGTTATCACCATGAGCATCTTTTCGGGAATAACCGGATATATCCACATAGCGATCAAAAGATATAGTACCTGGTTGACCGAAAACAGGATGCCGAGATTCGTCAGCGGATTGTCCTTGTTCTGAAAATCGACCCCGATGATTTTTGAGATAAGAAACGCAAGTGGAAGCAGCGGCGCCGTACAGCAAAATGTAAGCAGATTCTTTGTCAGCATTGGCAGTTCCGTAAGTTGAACCACCAGAACCGCACACCAAATGAATACTGACGCAAGAATAAAATGGAGACCCTTTTTCTGCTTGCGTGCACAGTCGTCCCTCAATTCGTTTAAGTCCATAAGCAATATTCTCCGGCATTGTTTTTGCTATATGATGAAAAACACAATGAAACCCGAAACCAAAAAAACTGCCCCCGCGCATCGAAGCACGATGCCATAGGCTGTAGAGGGTGTTGCGGTTTTGCTGTTTTTCCACGCCTCTGTAAGCATCCATATTTGCCTTGGGAAACACAGCAGCACGAGAGAAAGCAGTATTAAAAGTATCCCCGAGATATGTTGCAGTGTCATAGTCATCCTCCCAATAAAAAAATCAGCCGTATTTCAAACCCATTGCTATTGTAGCAATCGAGCCTGTCATACGGCTGAATCGAACCTTAAATCTACCTTAACTCAAATCGTGGGAATCGTAATCCTAAAGGTGCAGCCCTTGTCGCCGCCTTCGCGCAGTGTTAAGTCACCGCCGTGCGCCACAGCGATTTTCTTCGCAATGGATAGCCCCAGCCCGCTGCCGCCGGTTTCGGAGTTGCGGGAATCGTCCGCACGGACAAAGAGCTTGAAAATGTCCTGTGTAAGATGAGCGGGGATCCCAATCCCGTCGTCAGCAAAATCGATCACCGCCTGACCGTTATTCACTGTCAGGCTTACGGTTACGGTAGTTCCCTGCGGATTATAGCGCAGCGCATTGCTGGTTAAGTTATGAATGATCCGCCCAAAGCGGTCTGTATCCAAGAGGACAAAAACGCTTTCTTCGGGTATATCGAATTCATATTCAAAGCCCGATCGTTCCAACTGCGGCACAAGCTCGCCGCAGAACTGACGGATAGCTTCGCAAAGATCGGTTCTTTCCAGCTTTAAGAACAACTCAGGGCTGTTGCTTACCGGTTTCCGGGTCATGCCGGCTTTTGTTATCCTCCCTGGTTTTGCTTAGTGTGACAACCCCTGGCAGGTTCAGGAAAAAGACAACTATCCGCTGCTTTAGCTAAGTAGTCTGCTGCACTTTAAGTAATTCCTCCGGAAAATAATCGATATAACCGACCGGTACCCGTCCGTCGATGGCGGCAATTACCTGTCTGGCTCCGGCCGCGCCAAAGCCGCCGCATAGTTCTAACAATTGACATCCCTGCTCTACCAGTTGCTTCGCTATTAAGCAACCTTCCTCGACACTGCCGGTGCCAACAAAGTAAGCGGTGCTATGCGGTCCTTCAATAGTACAATGCTGCCGGTCCGCCAGGCACCCGTCGGATGTATAAATAAACGCCCATTTCTTTTTTATAGTCACGCCTCTTCCGCCCCTCCTTCGCGCTGTATAATTTCTGCTAAAGGTTGCATATTCTGCGGGATAAATACACCTCGCCCCAGTTTAAGGGCAGCGCTCGGTACATGTATCACAGACACCTGCTGTCCTAACCGCGCGTCGGCTGAATTTAACGGCAGGTTGGTATCCCGGCTAATCAGGGTAATCAAATCAGGAAACTGGCAACGTAACAGGCCGTCGTGCCGCAATGAGAGATATTCGTTCCAAATGGAGATGACAAAGCGCCCGGCATCCCCATCTATTACCAAGCGGCCGCTATCGAAGCCGCCGGAGGTGTGTAACCGCAGACCGCTAATTTTACCACTTCCCAGTATGGCGCCCTGGGCCGCTTCAGCAATGCGCATACAACTGAGCTGGTGAGAAGCATTTTGTTGCTCCTGGATTACACGCCCCATGGCAATAGCCTGCTTAATAGCGCCGGACGCGCCGTTGCGATGGATATATTCCAGCGGCAACGGATTTCGGCAGACAGCCACCATACCCCCTGCCAGAACGGCTGTCTGGCGCGTCATCGCTGAAACATTAGCCAGAGAGCCGCTGCCAACCATCTCCAGGTAACGACCGTCCTCCCGGCTACCACCCACTGCGACCTGGTAGGACACATAGCCAGGCTCCTGATCTAACCCCATTGAGCCGATCAATGCCGTAGGGTGGGCGCGACCGTTGGCCGGGCAATCAATCAACGGCAGGTCGAAGCAGGCTGCTTGCAGCCAACCGTTAACTGTGGCAAAAGCGCCGTTTTCATTTGTGATAAAACCACCGCAACTTTGCCCGCTATAAAGCGCCAGCAGTTCGACGCTACGTTTAAAATCCCGCGGCCGATAATGCTGCTCCCGCGCGGCTGGCGCGCCGACCAAGCCGCAGGTAAACACTATAGTATCCGCAGGCAGCTCCTCCGCGTCCACTAAGCGCGGGGTACCGTGGGATAAGGCTGCGCTGGCAAAGGCAAATCCATCAGCCAATGCGCCGCCACCTCCGCCGCCGTAAAAAGCTCCGCCGTATACGCTGGCGGCAATCAACTCTTGCGTTAAATCCATTGCTCCCCCTCCGTTTATAACACCGTTCTGTTGATCTAAAGCGAAGCGGCTTGGCCGTTTTGACCTAACCGCAGATAGGCGCCTGCCTGGCCAATACGTTTTCCCAACAGCTCCACACTGCTGAGGCCAAGCGTGTCGTTATTTATGGCTAAGCGATCAGACTGCGTGTTTTCCGGGATTCCGGACCAAGCCGCGCCGCCGGTATAGCCGAGCGGACCGTCAACAGCCGAGCAACTGCCGGCAATCAAAAATCCGCAGGATAATAAAAAGGAAATAATATTACTTATCGCCTCTTCCTGTCCGCCGTTGCGATGTGCGCCTACGCTGATCGCGCCAGCCGTAGTGTTGCTCCAATCCGGGACCGGCAACGTACAGTTTTCATACCAAACGCCCTTAAATAAGCAAGTAAAGCGTTCAAAGAAAGCGCGCAGCTGCGCGGCAGTGCTATGAAAATAAACCGGTGAGCCGATGATTAGGCCGTCCGGCGGCGGGCTGGTCAGTAGCGGATGCACTGCTTCCAGCCAGTCATCTTTCAGCACGCACAATGAACCCCGGCGCTTGCAAGCGCCGCAGTCAATGCAGCCATGGATCTTTTTCCCTCCTAGATCGATCAGATCTACACTGACCTCGGCTGCCGGACAAACCAGCCGCGCCCGACGTTCAGCAGCTTCCAGCGCATAGCGCACCAAGGCTGCCGTAGACCGGCCCTTTTGTGGACTGCCGCTAATACCAACAAATCGTAATTGCATTGCACACCTCCTGAAAGTTACTATTACTTAACCGGTTTTTGTATCTGAAAACTTTTTTTATTTTCTCCGTCGCGGCTTAGCCAACCTTTGTAAAAATAGGCAAAAAAACAGGCTTGTTTTATGTTTAATAAAACAAGCCTTAAATTAATCTTTTTAGAAGAAATTTATGGGGGACACCGTATGATAACGACCGAAGAGGTTTACTTGGCAATGATCTCCGATGGCTATACGCCGCTCCCAACCTTACTTAATGTGGCAGCAGACGATTAATGGCGGCAGCGGTGCTCAATTGGTTATGAACGGAAACTTGCCCCAAATCAGTATGCAGCAGTTCGCTGATTTTTTTCAGCCGGTACTGTATGGTGTTGGTATGGATAAACAGCAGGCCAGCCGCCTTAATACCGGATGAATCCGCGTCGAGCAAAAAGGTTTCCAGGGTTTCCTGCAATCCGAAACCGGCGCCCCGTTCCTTGACCGTAAGTACATCGAGCAGCCGTTGATAATAGCCCAAATCCTCTCCGCCTTTGTGAATGATATACAAACAATTCTGCACTAAGCCTAAATCATAGATAGTGAACACCGTTTTGTGCGGAAAAACTTTAGCCAATGAATCGCACACCCGATTCCACAATTTTACCGCCTGGTTAGCCTGCTCCGCAGAGGTCAGGGTACAAAACTGGGCGGCAATGCATTTGACGTCAAGCAGCTTCAGCAGATCATTGGTCAGGCGCTCGCTGACCGGTTGTTTGGCGTTGCTGGGGAAAATGGTTACAAAGACCTTTTCCTGGTAGGCTGTGTAGGTGGCAATATTTTTGTTGCGATAATACACTTTGGTCGTTTCACAAATTCGGCTGATCAATTGCTGATCCGGCGTTTCCACTGTGGGCAGGGTCAGCAACAGCAGGGCTTCGACCTTATTTTCCGCCTGAAAGCCAAGTCGCCGTAAACGGTGTATCATATTCCAGTCATTCGAAAGCACCGCACGCACAAACAGGTCCTCTTTATTAAGCGGCAGGTTTTGACTGTTTTGTATGTTCAGCCACAGCAATTCTTCCATCACTTCGCGAATAATATCGGAAAAATAAAAGTTGGCTGTATTGGGGATAAAAACCAGCGGAAAAGCTAATTTATTGCATATGTCAGCCGCCAAGTTGAAACCGTTAAGTCCTACTTGGGCATTAATGAAGGCGATCAGGCCAGCCTCCTGCTTACCATGCAGCACCTTAATGCTTTCCACCAACATATCCTCAGTTTTATTGCCAAGAGCCAAAATAGTTATGACCAGGGCGTCTTTGACCGCCATTGTGTTGCGGATAATGTCCGGGCTACTGTTGGTGTCGAGAACGGTAACATAATTCACCTGTCGCTGCAAACCGTTAGCGCCAGCAAAAATAAATGCCTCTCGCAAAGAAGGAAGCGTAAGCGTCTCGCCAACTGTCAATATGGTCACAATCGCTCGCCCCCAACTTTAATATTATAATTTATAATTATAGCACATTATGTGCCGTTATGCAAATAACATGAACAGTGTAAATAAAACAGTTTTTGTACAATGATTTAAATTTGTTCGACCAGACAGTTTCCTCAACAAGCAGCGCTTACCAACCATTACCGTCGGGTTTCGTGTAGAATAATAAAAAAAAGCGCGCTTTCTTTGGTTTTAGCACAAAGGCGAATTGGCACAGCGGACGAATATTTTCAAGGCTTTGTATTGCGATGCAAAATGAGGCCGCGGATCCGCCTTCATTCATGCACTATTTCACTTTTCCAGTCAATATTATTTTTGAAAGGAGCAATTAATCATGGCGGTAAATCAAGATTTTTCACAGTCCAGAGTGCCTGCTGGAGAGAGAAAAACTCTATGGCAAGTGTTAACCGTACAATTTGGCTTGATGTTTGCATCCTCGTCTTTATTATGGGCTTTGACGATCAATAAGGGCATGACCTTTACAGATACTCTTATCTGCTTCGTTCTTGGGCATTTTGTTGTATTCTGGCTGTTCTTTTTCAACGGCTGGCTGGGCGTCAGGGAGCGCCTGTCCACCATCTATCTGGTACAACAAGCATTTGGCCGAATTGGCTCCATCCTGGTCACCCTGCTGCTGATCTTCTCCTTGATAGGCTGGATGGGGGTGCAAGTCGGCTCGACCGGCCTGGCTATCCACGCCGCGACCGGCTGGAATTTAGTGATCGTCAACATCGTATTAGGCGTGGCGATGACGCTGACGGCGGCCATCGGCTTTAAGGCGCTGGCGTTTCTGTCGGAAATCGCGGTTCCCTATTTTGTTCTGGTCTGCGCCATTGGCATCGGCCTTGCTATGAAGCAACTGGGCGGGCTTGACGCGCTGCTGCTATACCAACCTACCGGCTCGATGAGCATGAGCTCCGGTATCACAGCTGTAGTCGGCTCTATTGCCGTAATGGGCCTGATCACCTCCGACATCTTCCGCTACGGTAAAAGCATGAAAGATATGACCTTATCCGTGATAATCTGTTTTGTCGTCGGCCATATGATCATCCCGTTGGCCGGTGTGTTGTTGGCAATCGCCGCCGGCAGCAGCGATCTGGGCATTGTAGTGTGGAGCATGCTCGGCTGGTGGGGCGTAAGCATGTTGTTTTTATCCGGCTGGACTACCGGCGATAATGACCTCTATTCCGCAGCTCTAGCGCTGAGCGCTCTGACAGAAAAAATATCCAAAACCACCTGCGCTGTTATATTCGGTCTTATTGGCACTACGGCGGCCGCCCTTGGCATCACCGGCATGATCATACCTTACTTAAGTATTCTATCAGCTCTCGCCCCGCCGATTTTCGGTATTATGCAGGCTGATTATTGGACACTGCCTAAATTACTCGGTATTCCGCGCGGCGACGTATTGCGTAAGCACAAAAGCGTAAACGTCAGCGCCGTTATCGCCTGGGGTATTGCCATTGCCTGCTTCTACCTGCTGCCTTTCGGCGTGCCGGTAATCAATGGAATTCTTGCCGCCTTTATCAGTTATATCGTGCTGTCGGTAATTAGCAAAGCCAGCGGTTTCTGGTACGTCGGTACTGTTGCGCCGGAGCAGGACAATTATCCGGCGCCGATCGAAGATACGCCGATCAATTCCTATATTTTAGCCGATCAGGTTGAACAAACCACAGCTTATACAATGTGACCGGGTAGGCCATGATAGTTGATGCGGGCGGGTGCGGCACGCCGAGTTGCCCACCCGCCGCTGCTCGGCAGCGCGACCGCCAATCAATTTTAAATATCAATACAGGGAGAATCTATGTACGCACAATATCACTATGCCTGTCCGCGGTCATTAAGCGCTGCGCTGCGCCTGCTGACAAGCGATCCATTGGCAACACCCTATTGCGGTGGTACTGACGTGCTGGTAAAACTGCGCTCTGGTCGGATTAAAGCCAGTATGCTGGTGGACATGAAAGGACTGGTTGAGCTGGGCGGAATAACCGAAAGCGCAGATACATTGTCGATTGGCGCAACCTGCAGCTTTAGTCAGATAAGCCGCTCGCCGTTGATACGCCGGTGGGCGGGCAGCTTAGCCGATGCGGCGGACGCCGTGGGCAGTGTGCAAATTCGTAACCAGGCTAGCCTGGCTGGCAATATTTGCACCGCTTCGCCGGCTGGCGACGGGCTGACTGCGGCCTGGGGTTTGTCTGCTGATTTGCTACTGCGCGGCCCATACGGGGAGCGGTTACTGCCGCTCAGCGATTTTATCAGCGGACCGGGCCGGACCGCGCTGCTGCCGGGCGAGATTATTAGCCGCATCCTCATCGCTAAACAGCAGTGGGATGCGCAGTTTTTCTTCAAAAATGGCCGGCGTAAGGCGCTTGCTATTTCCGTGGTAAACGGGGTAGTGGCGCTGGCCTTCGACGGGCGGGGACGTGTGGAACGTTGCCGGGTAGCCATTGGGTCCTGCGGGCCAACGCCGCTGCGAATCAGCCGGGCTGAGGCGGCCCTGACTGGCCGTCAAATCAACGAAAACCTGGCCGACGAGGTGGCGCACATTGTTGCCGCTGAAGTCAGGCCGATCTCTGATTTGCGAGCCGGCGCCGACTACCGCGCCTATCTTGCCGGGCAACAGGTCAAGCGGCACTTGCTGCGATGCAAAAAGGAGAGTTGCCAATGAACATATCCTGCACCATTAACAGCCGAACGCTCCAATTGGATGTGGCGGAAAACGCTACCTTGCTTGAGATGCTGCGCAACCAATTAGGCCTGACTGGGGTAAAGCGGGGCTGCGAAAGCGGAGAATGCGGCGCCTGCACAGTAATTGTTGACGGCCGCGCCGTCCTATCCTGTATGATACCGGCGCCGGAAGTTGACGGCAAGTCAATCGTCACCATTGAAGGCCTGTCCCAAAATGATGAATTGGATCCTATTCAGCAGGCTTTTATTGCGAAAGGAGCCGTACAGTGTGGTTTTTGTACCCCCGGCATGATCCTGTCCGCCAAAGCCCTGCTAGATGTATCCCCTCATCCGGAGCGCAGCCAGATTCAGCAGGCCATTGCCGGCAATATCTGCCGCTGCACCGGCTATGAACAAATCATCGCGGCGATCATCTACGCTGCCGAACTGAGGGAAAACAATGCCAAACAGCCAACCAACCTATAACAGCATACGCGAAGACGCCAGAGCCAAAGTAACCGGGCAGGCGCGCTATAGCGAGGACTACAACTTTCCCGGCCTGCTGCACGCCTGCGTACTGTGGGCGCCGGTGCCCAAGGCCAAGCTGGAAGCGATCGATACGTCTGCGGCGGAACAACAGCCCGGATTGGTTAAAATTATTACCCGTACCGATATTTGCGGTCCGAATATCGGCGGGCAAGTGGGCGCTATTTATTTTGACCATCCGGTTTTGGTCGGACCTGGTGAGCAAATCAACAATATTTGCGAAGCCGTTGCCTTGGTGGTGGCAGAAAGCCAAGAGCAAGCTCTACGGGCGCGCGATGCTATTTCACTGCGTTATGTTGAACTGCCGGCCTTGCATACCGCGGCTGAGGCGATAGCGGCCGGTGAAGAGCCTGCCTGCCGCTTCAGTGAGCAGCGAGGCGATGTCGAAGCTGCCTTTGCCCAGGCAAAGCTGGTGGTAGAGCAGGATTATTTCTTCCCCTTTCAAGACCATATTTATTTGGAGACAGAATGCGGCTGCGCTTATTTGGATGCGAAGGGTATAATCAATATTATTGCTGCCACTCAGGATCAAAAACAGCAGCACTGTATAACCTGCAACGCGCTGGGTCTACCCTATAACAAAGTCCGGTTACGCTTGCCGCAGATTGGCGGAGGTTTTGGCGGTAAGCACAGCATGGCGGTACACGCCCATTTAGCCTTGATAGTCCACCTGACCGGCCGCCCTGTGCGCCTGGTGTGGTCGCGGGAGGAATCAATACGTTTCAGCTGTAAAAAACAGCAGGTTCATGTCAAACATGCCCTGGCTTTTGACGAAGCAGGCTTGATCAGCGGTATGTGCTGCCGGATCGTCGGCGAATGCTCCCCTTACCTGGAAAAAACCATGGGCCGGCTGCAAAACCTGCGCAAAGCGATTTATGGCGTTTATCGCTACCCGGCATTTGATATGCAGGCCGAGATGTATAAAACAACCAGCCCGGAAATTGGCGCTTTTCGCGGCGTGGCTCTTCCGGACGGGACCTTTGTCATCGAAACGCTAATCGACCAAGCGGCAACAGCCTTAGGGCTGGACCCGTTTGATCTGCGGCGGCGCAATTGGGCGCGCAATGAAGACGAATTACGCGGTCAATATAGCGGTTCCGCTATCAAAATTAACTCCGCGCAATGGTTGCTGGAGAAAACAGTAAATACAGCACTGGCTAAAGCAGGGCCGCCGCCTGTTTCTCAGGGCGGCAAGCGATGTGGGCGTGGTATGGCCTGCAGTGGAGCATTCTATTTTGTATCGCAAAGCGACACACAGCGCGGCGCTGTAGCAAAGCTGCGCCTGCATTTGGACGGTTCAATAATCATCGACCTATGTTACCCGGAACTAGGCCAAGGGCTGACCACCGTAATGCGCGATATTGTCAGCCGCGTGCTTGACGCGCCTCCACAGCGCGTCAAGGTGCTGCTTCACGACAGCGGGCATACCAATTTTGGCTGCCCGCTGGGCGGTTCGCAAGCCACTTGCGGCGGCGGCTTACCACTGTGGCAGGCTGCGGTAGAGCTAAAAGAACGGCTGATTTCTACCGCGCGCAGCTGCCTGGGGTGGGATAAAGCGGCACCGCTGTTTTACCGGGCCGAAGGGTTTTATGCCGCCGACGGCAAACTGCTGTTACCGTGGAACGACTTTTCTGCCTATTGCAACGTCAAATGCGTCTGCCTTGAGACGTCTGTTGAAACGCTGCCACCGATTGAAGGGCTATATAGCCGCACGCCGGCCACCCCGGTCTGTTGTGTAGCTGATGTTGAGGTAGACCCTGAAACCGGCCATGTTGAAGTGCTGCAACTGATCACTGCCCATGATATTGGACGCGTGTTAAACTACGACGCGGCACTGGGGCAGGTTATCGGCAGCACTGTGATGTGTCTGGGCGAACTTTTTATGGAAGAATTCCGCATGAAAAACGGCTATCCGGAAACCAGCTCGATGGCAGAATACCTCGTCCCCACTGCCTTGGACCTGCCGCAACGCAACATAGTGGAATTTATTGAAGGTAATTTGGACCCTTACACTGTTGAAGGAGCTAAAGGTTTGGGTGAGCACGGCATGTATAACACCGCTGCTGCCATTGCCAACGCCATTAGCCGCGCCATCGGCCGCCCCCTAACCGAACTGCCGCTTAGCGAAGAAAAAATCCTGCGTGCTCTCGGTAAACTATAACCAACACATGCTACTTTGCAAAAAGCACCCGTAGTTTCCACCCTCCGGAAGGCGCTTATGAGCCAATGTCGGGTAAGTTCATATCCGGTATTCCCGGGCCCCTAAGTAATTACAAATACCCCTCCCAGCCGAAGCCAGGAAGGGATTTAGGGACCTGCCGTACCAGCCCGCCCTTGCGCCGCCTTACTTGTAGTTCAGCTTCATAGTGGGCTTTTTGCCCACATTGCCGATGGTCACCGGGAATAAAGCCTCAAGATCGCGCAGCTCCACATAGTTTTTACCCTCGATGTTTACCGCGCTGACCATAATGTCCTTGCCCGTGTCCAGATTGGCGATAGCAATTTCTTTGATTTCCATGTCTTCTTCCTCCCCATATTTCGGCAGGCCGTACCCGGCCACGCCGCTTACCGCGTTCCGCTGCTTTCGCTCCACCGCCCCGCCGTTGGCCTGGCTGACGCTGGACGTGTTGCCCTCGATGGTACTGATCATACCGCCGCCGTAGCCGGTGACGATACCCACATGGTCAGGGGTGCCGTTGCCGTTGAAATCGTAAAACACGATATCCCCCGTCTGAGGAATGTACCCTTTCGCGGGCCGGAAACGGCCCTGCTTTTTGTAGTGATCGACGCCGTGGGGGACATAGGCGAATTTGGGGATAATCCCGCTATCGATCCCTGCCTGGGCCGCGCACCAGGAAAGAAACATGGCGCACCAGGGCTGCCGGTCCGCGCCGTACCATTGCCCGTACTTGTTGGAGCTGTTGGCTGCCTGCTTGTACCCCACTTCTTTGGCAGCAATGGCAAGGATCTTACTTTTTAACGTCATTCCAGTGTCTCACCTCCGTTTACATCATAGTACAGTTTATTGCGTAAAAAGTGACATTGTCCCAAATTTTTCGGGCATGGCCGCCGTCACCGGCCATTCCGGTTCTGATCGCATTCGCTGAGCGCCCAGGGGCGGCCGTTCCTTGTCCGTGCCGTAATGGTCCTGCAGCCAATGGTCAAAGGGCTTCTTGGCCGCCAGAGCCACCACGGCGCCGCGTTTTACGTCGCGTATTACATGGAATACAGGCGTTTTGATCTAGCGCATCTTTGGATCAACAAGGCGGAAACACTGCTGGCCAACGCGGCGGGTACGGCGATATCCGGCGCCGCCACTCTGACGGTGAATGAAGCGGCTGTTTCTGTCACATCCGTCAGCGTTTTCCCGACGACGCTTTCCCTTGCGGTCGGTCGGAGTTCACAATTGAAAGCCACCATATCGCCGTCCGACGCCACGAACCAGAGCGTCTCGTGGGCTTCCGGCAATACCAACGTCGCCGTCGTGGACGGCAACGGCGTGGTCCGCGCGGTCGGAACCGGACCGACAGAGATCACGGCCGCTACGGCTGACGGCGGATACACTTCAAAGTGCGCTGTAACCGTAAGAAAAGCCGGCGGAGGAAAACCGGCGGCCGGCAAGGAACCGGGCAGCGTAACCGGGGTGACGCTGAACAAAATCGCGTTTGCCCTAAAAGTTGGCGGAAAAGCTTTTTTAGTCGCGACGATCACTCCGCCGGATGCCGCCCACCAAAACGTTGTCTGGACAACAAGCAACAGCAAAGTCGTGGAGGTTAACCAAAACGGACAGATTACCGCCGTTGGAACGGGGACGGCGGTCATACCGCCACCTGCACCATTACGGTGACCAGAAACTTGCTGCAAATGTGCTTTTCTGTGCTCCATATGATAGCGCGGAGTGGCGCTCAAGGGCGTGCCGCAAAACGTTTTGCGGCACGCCCTTGAGCCAGGTATGACTTTTTAGGGGGTTACCCGCCTCAGATCTTTAGAAAAAGCTCTCCACAAAGCGCATCAAGATCGCCGCCGTCTGCGCTCTGGTGGCCGAGCCGAGCGGGTCGACGGCGCCTTGGGGAGTGCCGTTGATCAGGCCGCTGCCGATCGCCCAGCCGATGCTATCAAGCGCCCAGCTTGAAATGCCCGGGGTATCGATGAAGCCCGTGAGGTCATCCGAGACGCTCATGTCGCAGCCTTTTTTTATGGCATAGCGGTAGAGGATGGCCGCGAGTTGCTCCCGCGTCACAGCGTCTGCGGGTCCGAAACGGGTCCCGCCATAGCCCGTAACGATACCGTTCATCACCGCCCAAGCGACGGCCTCGCTGTACCATTGGGAATCGTCCATGTCGATAAAGTTCTTGTTCGGACTGCCGCTCGCGGTCGGGCAACCCTCCAGCCGCCACAGGATGGTGACGATCATGGCGCGGGTCATGGGGGCCTCAGGGCTGAAAGTGTCCTCCGAGGTGCCGTACATCAAGCCCTCGGCTGAAACGAAGGCGACGGCGTCATAGAACCAGTCGCCTTCCCCCACGTCCTTGAAGGGATTAATCCAGGCTTGATCTTTCGTAAATTTGGCTGTAATCGTGAATTTGGACTTCGAGAGCGAGTCGGTGGTGACGCTGAGCGGCGCGCTGATCAGGCCCGCCATGGCAATGTCGCTTTCCTTGACCCGGGTCACGATGTTATATGTAGTATTCGCTGAAAGGCTGCTAAAGGCGCCGGTGTCTTGCCAGATGCTGCCGTCGATGCTGTATTCCTGACCGGCCGCCGCCGCCACGGTGATCGTGGTGTCGGTTTTGTTCATGAGCGTCGGCGCAGGCGGCGGGTCGGCCGGCGCTGTCTTGGTGGTGACCGGGAGGGCGGGACTCACCGCGCTGGTAAAAGAATCGGCAGTTGCCTTCACCCGGGCGTAAAAGCGATATGGGGTGTTTTGGCTGAGGCCGCTGAAACCGCCGCCGTCTTGCCAGGCCCCGCCTTCGATGCTGTATTCAAGCCCGCTCGCGGTCGTCAGGGTGGCGCTGACGTCCGTCTTCGCGCCGAGCGTCGGCGCCGGGGGGGTCGCGGGCCGCGCCGGGATAGCGACGCTCCGCCACGCGCTGGCAAAGGTGTCTGAAGTGGCTTTCCTGCGCGCATAGATCGCGGCGTCGGCGCTGCCGGCGGCGGGGATATAGGCCGTGACGCTGGCGCTGTCCGCGATCAAAGTACCGGAGCTTTTCGCCGTATACACTTCGTAAGCGCTGCCGTAGCCGATCGTCTCCGCGGCGTAATGAATGGTCACCGCCGAGGAGTCCGGCGTTGCCGGACGCGCCCTGACCGTCACCCCTGTCCAGGCGGAAGCGGGAATGCCGCCGTTACTCCTGGCGCGGACATAGATCGTAGCGTTGCCGCTGCCCGCGGCGGGGATATACGGCGTGACGCTGGCGCTGTCCGCAATCAAAGTACCGGAGCTTTCCGCCGTATATACCTCGTAGGCGCTGTCGTAGCTGATCGTCTCCAACCCGTAGTCGATTGCCGCTACCGAGGCCGCGGGCGCCGCGTAAGCGGTATAGGCTTCGATGTAAGCCGCCGCGGAGGGCATCATGCCCTCTGTCCCGGCGACGCGCCCCCAGATGTAATGTTTTGTCGCCGGACTAAGGCCGTCAAAGGTCAGGACCGCGGCAGTATTGATCGCGGCGCCCCAGATGATCGTCGAGGCATCATTGATGGTGCTGATGCCGTACTGGTTCCCCGGCAGGGCGTCAACGCCGATGGCGTCGGACCGCTGGAAACCCAGCGTCGGCGCGTCCGGGGCGGCCGGGCCGGTTTGCTTGGTGGTTGCCGTGGCCGGGCTGCTGGCGGCGCTGAGCATGGCGTCGCCGGTCTCCTTGACGCGGGTGACGATATGATAGGTGGTGTTCGGGGTAAGGCTGGCGAAGACGCCGGAGAAGCTGCCGCCGTCCTGCCAGGGGCCGTAATCCGTATCGGCGGCCGGCTTGATGGCGTATTCCTGGCTGCCGGCCACGCTGACCGTGATCGTGGTATCCGTCCTCCCCGTCACCGTGGGCGCGGCGGGGGCCGCCGGCGCGGCGGCTTTTGTCACCACGGTCAGGGCGGAGCTGGTTTTGCTGGGCATGGCGCTGTCGGTTTCTTTGATGCGCGTGACGATGCTGTAGGAGGTAGCGGCCGTCAGGCCGGAGAAAGTGCCGCCGCCCTGCCAGGCGCCGTAATCAGCGTCGGCGGTCAGCTTGACCGCGTATTCCTGGCCGCTGACGGCTACCACCGTGATCGTGGCGTCCGTTTTACTGCTAAGCGTCGGGGCGGCGGGCGCGTTGGCCGGGGCTCTTTTGGTGGTGACGCTGAGGGCCGCGCCGCCGACCGTGCCGTTGCCTTTGTTGTAGATGACGCTGTTCGCGGTGGTGACGCCGACCGGGCCGGAGCCGATCAGCCGTGTGAACTTTTGGGCGCTGCCGTAAAAGGCTGTCAGCATCGTGCCTGAGGCCGCTATGATCACCGAGCTGCCGTCCCCGATTCTGGTCGAGCTGTCGAAAAGGCTGCCGCTTTTGTACCAAGTCGCGTCGGCATTGATCTTGAAGCCCTGGGTCACGGCGTTGGAGGTATCGGAAGGGGCCAACCGCAGCGGCGAGGCGGAAACGATGGCCGCGTCGCTGCCGTCCAGATCAAAGGAGCCGTTGTCGGCCAGCCGCGGGTAGAGCCCGGAGGCGAAGGTCCAATTGGCGTTGTCGCCCAGCTTGCCGTAGAGGCCGGGCCCGATCATCTCCGGGGTGTTGAGGCCGATGGCCCCCGGATTGGTTTGACTGCCGACGCCGCCGTAGGGGCTGATCTGCTTGTCATAGTAGCAGTCGCTGAGATTGCTGGTAGCGGTGCGTATGCCGGTGACGCCGCCGGTGTTGTTGGTGTTGCCGTAGACTCTCCCCGCGTTGAAGCAATAGCGCAGAATGGTGTCGTTATCCATATTGCCGAGCACGCCGCCGGCATAGTCGCCTGATGAGTCGACAAGCCCGGCGTTATAGCAGTATTCGATGGTGCTGTTTACCGCGTTGCCGACGACGCCGCCGATATATCTGGCGATATAAGTGGAAACTCTCCCCGTATTGAAACAGCGGCTGACGGTGCCGGAACTGATGAGGCCGACGACGCCGCCGATATTGGTGTAACTGATAGCATCATTGCCGCCCGTGACGTTGTTCGTGCCGCTATAGCAGCCGGTGACATCGGCGTCGGTCACGTCGCCGGCGACGCCGCCAAGATAGCTGTAGCCCTGGGCGACGCGGGTGCTCGCGCAATTCACCAGGCTGACCCTGGTGGAGCTGCCGACGATGCCGCCGACGTGCGCGCCGCCGTAACTGGTATCGGTGGTTCTGTCATAGTAGCCGCAGCCCACGGTGACACCGCCGCGACAGTTGGCGATGGCGCCGCTGTCACTGCCGCTGGCGGTGGCCTGGCCGGCGATGGCGCCCGCATAATTCAGGGCGCTGATAAAGCCGCTGGTCACGGTGAGGTTTTGGATGGTGCAGGCGCCCACGACGCCGAAGAGCCCCTGATATTCGGCGCTGTCTGAGGAGATATAGATGCCGTAAACAGCGTTGTCTTCGCCGTCAAACACGCCCTGAAATGAATAGGCCGGATTGCCGATGGGCGTCCAGCTGTTCAGCCCCGTCGTCGACTTGGTCCAGATAGTCCAGCCCGCAATGCTGTTCAGGTAGATGTCCGCCGTCATGGCGAAATAAACGCCCGAGTAGGTATCGCCCGCATTCACATTGGCGGAGAGCTGGGCGAGGTCCGCCGCCGTGGCGATCAGATAGGGATCGCCGGAGGAGCTGCCGGAGCCGCCGGAAAAGGTAGCGTCGGCATCGGCCGCCGGCATGACCCCGTCCCAGATCACGGTATCCGCCAGCGCATCCCCGCCGGGTATCATCAGCAGCAAGAGTATTGTCAAAACGGATAAGATCATGGCGGATAATATCTTTTTCATGCCTCAAGACTCCCTTTCTGCGATTGCACTGCACGTAGACGGCATCATGAGATCGCTCGCTGCCCAGGCTCGCCGGTCCGGCAAATCAAAAAGCGGCGTAGGCACCGCTTCCAAAGGAGGGGGCAGCTGATACGCCGCAAAGCGCGAAGCATTGATCTACAGCATGATTATAGCAAAGAAAAGTTAATCGCACATCATACTAAAGTATGATTAAAAAGGGTATCGATGGCCGCTATGCTTGGTAAATCTTCTGTGTCAGCTTCATGCATTGGGCGCGGTTTTTCACGCCCAGCTTGCTGTAAATATTTCCGATATGCGTTTTGACTGTGCTGACGCTGACGCAGAGCCGGGCGGCGATTTCCGCGTTGGTGTACGCTTTTGCCAAGAGTTCCAGCACCTTTTGCTCCTGGGGCGTCAGCAGGCCGGCGGGTCCTTTGGCCGCCGCGGCCCCGTTGGCCGCCGCCGCCGGCAGCTCCGCCTGCAGGGCCAGGAGCAGTTCCCTGGCATAGACTGCCAATTCTCCCCCTTCGGGGCTGCCCGCTCTCGTCCCGCGGTGGCTGAGAAAATAGCGCAGCAAGTCGGTCATGGGTCCCCCCTCGTGGAGAAAGCTGCGGCAATAGCCTTTACGTTTGCCGATGGCCAGCGCCTGCCTCAGATAAGCGAGGGCGTCCGGCATAGCGTTTTGCCGGTAGGCTGTTAAGGCCAGCAAATTGAGGATTTCCACCTCGCTGTGCCGCCGGGCCGCGGCCTGGCAAAAGGCGAGCAGCCTTTTCAGCAGCAGGCCCGCGTCGTCCAGGCGGCCTTTGGCGAGCAAGGCGCGGCTATAGACGATCAGCTCAAATTCGTTGATGTTGCTGATTTCCGCGTAGATATTGAACTTGCGGGAATTGAACCACGCGTCCCAGGCCTCTGCCGCGCCGCTTTCCAGGTTGAGCCGGCAGCGGCAGGCTGCCAGCAGATATTGCCAATGCGGCTTGCCGAGGCCCTGGGCTACCCTTTGGCATTCTTCCAGCGCCTCCATAGCGCCCGGCCAATTTCCCCGGGCCCGCCTGATCAACGCCAGATGTACCATAGCAGGGACGAGCGCGCCCAAGCACCCTGCTTCCCGCGCTTCCTGATGCGCGTTGAGCAGATAAGGCAGCGCCTGGTCCAGCTGATTGCTTTCATAGAGGTATTCGCCGGCAATCAGCGGATGATAGCCGGGCTTTACCGCGAGCATTTCCCGGTACCTGGCCATCATCTTTTCATAGCGGTCCGGATTGGCGGCGTAGACTTCGATCGTTTCGTTTAATGGGCAGCGGTGAAGATAGATATCGGCGGTGTTTAAATCAAAATATTTGGGTATGATGAAATGCCTGGCCTCATTGTTGGCGGCAGCGGACAGAATCAGGGATAAGCCTTCGGCATCGCCCTGACGCAGCAGCAGGCCGGCCTCGGCCAGCATACATTCCGTGGCGATATATCGGCTCCAAGCGGGGTCTTGGCTGTACCGTTCCTGCCGGGAGCGTTCCTTGGCCGTGGCCAGCCATTGCCGGGAGAGATCGTAGCGGCCGGTATCGGCGTAATAGACGCTGTAGATAAAGGCCGCCTGAAAGCTGCCCGCCAGCAGTTCCTCCGGCAGCCGCTCCAGCCAGGACAATAAAATGCCGAAATCGTTCTGATGGATCAGATAATCCGTCCACCGCTCGATCAGCTCGAAAGCCTCCGCGTAGGCGTTGCCGGAGAGCAAATGCTCGATGGCCTTTGGTACCTGACCCTGCGCTTCGAACCAGTGGGCCGCGCGCAGATGCAGCGCTGTGATCTGGGCGGGAGCGGCGTCGGCCAACAGGCCTTTGAGAAAATTGCCGAACAGATGGTGGTATCGGTACTGTTGATGCCGGCTGTCCAGCATCATCAGGAAGCCGCTTTCATTGCTGATGGCCTGCAGCATTTGCCCCGCGTTATGCTCGCCGGTCACGGCGTCGCAGAGCGGCGCCGACAGCGTATCCAGGATGGAGGTCTTGACGGCGAACGCCAGCTTGTCCGGCTGCCAGGAGTTGATCACTTCGTCTTTCAGGTACTGGCCGATATCCCGGCTGGAGCGGGCCAGCGCGGCGATGGTGTCGCCGCCGCCTTGATGGTCCATGGACATGGATACCGCGACCAGGGCCGCGGCCCAGCCCTCGCTGTAGTTCCTCACCTGCTTCAGCTTATCGCCGGTCAGGGTATAACCTCTCGCCTGATAAAAATTGAAAATATCTTCCTCGTCAAAGAGCAGGTCTCTTTCGTCCAGGCAGAGCATTTGGCCGGTTATTTTGTGCCTGGCCAGCTTCAGCTCCGGTTCCCTGCGGCTGATCAGAATCAGATGCAGGGAGGACGGCAGATAATCGATCAGGCAGGACAGGCCTTGCAGGATGGCGGGGTCGCTGATCAGATGCAGGTCGTCCAGCACCAGCAGAAAATCGCTTTTTATCTCGTCCAATCGGTCGATGATGATGTTGACTTGTATCTGGGCTTCCAGCAATTCCCGGGAAGACAAAACGTATTCCGTGTCGCCGCTGAGGCCGGGGACAATATGGTCCAGCGCAGCGCCCAAATACTGCCAGAAAGCCGCAGGATTGTTGGCGTAGGCGTCCAGGGACAGCCAGGCCGCGGGCAGGCCGCATGTAGCCAGCCAATCCAGCACGGCGGTGGTTTTGCCGTAGCCTGCCGGCGCGACGACCGAAGTCAGCCGGTATTCCGGTATATGTTGCAGCTTTTCCAGCACCTGTTTTCTGCTGACAATATGGCTGTGCACCACCGGTGCGCTTAACTTCGCTTGCGGCACCGACAAGACTCCTTTCCCGCCGAATCATTAAAAAGCATCTGTTTTTCCGCTTCCTTGAGCAGGTAGTGTCGGGCAAGCGCGCCGCGCGGTGTTCCGCCGCTTGCAAAACCGTCCATACCTTTTTAAATACGGAACACATTTCTCCTCCTAATTTTATTTTATTTTAAAATATTTCATGAGCGCGCTGCCGGTCAGGTAGCTGACGGCGCCATAATGCTTTTTATCGATAGCCTGGCACAATGATAACCCTCAATGGATCAAGGAAGTGGAGCGGATGGGAAAAAAGCTGAAAAGCTGGGCTTTCTGACCGCCTTCGCCGGGAACAGGGGCGGCGGGTGATGGCCGTCATCTGTTCCGGACCAGCAGATACAGGAGGCCAAGGCCGCTAAGGGCCAGCAGGGCGGCGTAAAGGGCGGGGTAGAGGATATGGACAATCCAGGGCTGATAGGAAAAGGCCCGCAAAGGATGAACCAGCAATCGCACCAGGGTGAAGCAAAAGGCGTAAAGCAGGGCCGCCGCGCCCGGGGGCAACTTACCCCGGCCCAGCAGGGGCAGGGCGATGGCGAGACCCAGGGCCGCCCCGGCGGCCTCGAAAAGCTGGGTGGGGTAGACGCTGCGGAGCGCCGGGGCCAGGAAGGGCAGGCTGTCCAGGAAATCATAGACCCCGGCATTGGCTGGGAAGACCATGCCGAAAAGGCCGGTAGTGGCTTTGCCGAAGCAGCAGCCGTTCAGGAAGCAGCCGGTTTTCAGCAGCGCCAGGCCCAGGCCCGCCGGCAGTATCATGGCGTCCAGCAGGGGAAAGGGGCTGAGCCGCCGCAGGCGGCAGAAGGCCAGCAGGGTGAGGAAAGCGGCGATCAGGCCGCCGTAAAGGGAAAAGCCGGCGTAGCGCAGGGCCCAGAGGGGGAAAGCCGGGCCGAACTGGGCCGGGTTCACCGCGAAATTCCACAGCCGCGCGCCGATGAGGGCGGCCAGGGCCAGCAGGGGCGGCAGCAGCCAGCGCCAGGAGCCGGGAACCAGCCCCTTCAGGCCGCGCCAGGCCAGCCCCAAGCCAAGTGCGGCGGCCAGGGCGGCCAGGACATAATAGCTGTGCAAGGTCAGCCCCAGTATGTGCAGGTCAGGCAGCATGCTTCCCCCGGGGGCGGCTACTTCGCCGCCCGGATGGTTTCGATGGTCATGGTCAGGCGCAAATCTTTCGGATATTCCGGCGGCCAGGCCTCTAAGACACCGCTGAGGCGGATGGTTCCGTCCGCATCCTTGTCGACACTAAGGCTTAGCGTCGAATAGAATCCTTCCACATACGTCTCTTCCTCTACCATGGTGAAAACGCCATTCGCATAATGGCTGGCGAACTGCAGGGGGCTGCTCTCGTCATCCATGTAGAGAGTGACGGTATTATCGCCGCTGGCCGGGTCTTGGGACATGATCCGCACCATGCAGGGATTCTCCTGGCCCTCCGCTTCTTTGATAGCCACCAGCATCTCCGCCTCGCAATCCCCGTAAAAGCTCAGCGTTTCATTGTCAAAGGTGAGAGGGTCGTTTTTGGCCCTTTCCATGATGGCGTCGGAGACGAAGATCTCGGTCAGGGTGGCGGTACCGTGATGATCCCCCAGCAGCTCGGCCAGGGGCAGGAGCTCCACGCCGATATCCAGGCGCTGGGTTGCGGCCTCCATAGCAAAGGGGAGGAGAAGCTCAGGCTCCGCGCCCTCCGCCGCGTCCTTCTCATAAAGCTCCAGCTCCTTTGGGCTGTTGGCCATGAGATAGGCCAGCAGGGTGAAGTGGATGACGCCGTTGCCCTGCTCATCCAGGACCGCGCTCCAGTCCGCCGCGTCCGTCACCGTCTCCGGCAGCTTGACGGCGGCCCCGGCTCCGGCCCAATGGGAAGCGGTCTTGGTCTCGGTGAGGGTGCCGTCATAGAGGATGAGGGCGCAGGGGGTGTTCAGCTTCTTCTTCATGGCGTCCAGCTCAGCCAGGAGCGCCCGTTCCGCTGCCAGGGCCTCTTTTTGGGCGATGAGCTTGAAGGCTTCCTGGAGCACGCCCCGGTACAGCGTGAGCTTGAAGTCAGTGCTGATCTCCGCCTTGATCTTCTCGTTCAGGCCGCCGCCGCCGGTGAAACCCTGAGTCTGGGCCTCGGCCTGATATTCGGCCACCACGGCCTCATCTGCCCAGAACTGGTCGGCATAGCGCTGCACCAGGCCTTCCACGCGCAGTTGATAGCGATCGGCGGAGACGGCCCCTTCCTTGGCCTTGATGAGGATGGCGGCCCAATCCCGGGCGCTGCGCTTCACGCCGGGGCTCTCATAATAAAGATTATAGGCTTCTTTATAAATATCCTTCCGGCCGGAGAGGGCTTCCTCGGCAAAGGTGTTGATGGAATATTCTATGGCCAGCACACCCACGGCAGCCAGGCTGAACAGACGCGCTCCCAGCTTGCCCGCGGTATAGCCCATGCTCCCCTTCAGGGCATTGGCATAGCAGGGGAAGACCGCGTCCGTATCGCCGTTATAGATATTATACATGCCATAGGACACCTGGGCAATTGAGCAAAGCAGGCCCAGGTTGCCCAGGTTTTCGCCGATATCCCCCAATAGGCTTGCGCCTGCGGCCCCGCTGGAGCCGCCCAGCCCGGCCAGGAAAGCGGCGGTATCCACCCCGGCGCTGCTGAAATCGAGCACCCTGTCCAGCACGGCCAGTCCCGCCTCCATTGCGTCATCCCCGGGCCGGCCGCCATTGGCCACCGCCGTGGTGATCACATCATTGGCGTTCACCCCGCCCAGGCCGCTGGTAACAGCCAGGGCCGGGATAGCGTAAGCGGCATAGGCGTCCTTGGTATTGGCATTGGTCACCTCAAAACAGCCGTATACCGACAGGTGGTCGGTATAAATGGTGACGGTGCCGCTTTCCTCGTTCACGGTAAAGGATACCGGCTCCCAGGCTTGGCCTGCTTCATTATAATACGCGGCGGCGATCTGCCCGGCAGCGCTTTGCCCGCCCAAGGCTTCCCGGTCATAGGGCAGGGTCAGTTCCGCCACGGAAAGCAATTTCTCCTCCGTATCGATCTCAAAGGAATAGGCCTGTATGTCCACGCCTTCCAGGGGCGGCGGCGCTGCCACCGCTGCAATGCGGCAGGCCGCCTCGGCGTTCAGGGGGAACTCCCCCAGATCCAGGGCCAGGGTTTCCGTGCCCACCCGGCTGTTCTCCGGGGACAGCGTGCCGGCCACCCCGCCGTCCGCCCCGTTGCAAGCCATGAGGAGCAAAGGCAACAAAAGCATAAGCAGGGCGGGAAGCGGGCGGCTTAAGGCTGCCCGCCATTGATTTGGCCAAGGTTTACGCGTCATCATTTTTCTCTCCTCCCAGATATTCGCAGATAATCTTCGCATGCAGACGCCCCTTTAAATAGCGTACCGCGTCCGCAAAGGGGTACCCCGGCTCAAGAACTCCGGTGTAAAGCGCGTCCCGGGTCTGTATTTCCAGCTCCGGCAGCCGCCTCTCCGTCAGCGTAACGGCGAGGATATCCTGCTCCGCCAGAACGATGCGCTTCGCGTCGCCCGCTCCCATAGGGACCAGCAACAGGCCTGCCTCTCCGGCCTTGAGGCGGTACGGCGTTGTTTCAAAAAAGCCGGTTTTCATCCGGACGACGGGGCCCATATCCATCACCTCCACTCAAGCATATCTGAAAGCGGCCGCCGGAACAATAAGGCGGCCGCCATCTGACAATGACAGACAGTGGCACGATATGTGCCACTGTTTCTTGCGTTCAGCCGCGCACTCTGCTATACTGAATAAAAGGGGGCGTTGCCATGACGTTTGCCGAAAAACTGGATTTCCTGATGACGCTCACCAAGACCACCAACAGCGCGCTCGCCGCCCGCGTGGCGCTGGACGCGTCGTATATCAGCAGGCTGCGCAGGGGTAAACGGCTGATGCCCAAGGACGAGGGCATCATCCAGGGTATGGCCGCCAGCCTGGCGCGCCGGGTTGTAGAGGACTATCAAAAAAGGGCGCTGTCCGATGCGCTGAAGCTGGCAAGCCTGCCGGGGGACGCCGGGGCGTTCGCCGAGGAGCTGGCCCGCTGGCTGCTTCACGACGCCGCCGCCGGCGCGGAGCGGGTAGGGATGTTTCTCAGCGGCCTTTCGGGCCTGGGCAATCGGTCGGCGCCGGCGCGCCCGCCGGAGGACTGCCAGCTCCCTTTCCCGCTTGATGCCATGTCCGTTTATTACGGCGTCGAGGGTAAGCGCCGGGCGGCGGAATACTTCCTTTGCGAAGTCGCCGCGGGGGAAAAACCGCAGACGCTGCTGCTTTTCAGCGACGAGAGCACCGCCTGGATGACGGAGGACCCGGTGTTCGCAGAGCGGTGGGCAAAGCTGATGGGGCGTGTCCTCTCCCGGGGCAACAGAATTAAAATCATTCACACCATCAGCCGGGAGCTGGATGAAATGCTCAGCGCCATCAGCCAGTGGATGCCACTGTATATGAGCGGCGCCATCGAGCCGTATTTTTATCCTAAGAAACGGGACGGCATTTTCAAGCGGACGCTGTTCATCGCGCCGGAGACGGCGGCGGTGGTCTCAAACTCCGTGGGCGATCAGATCGCCGCCGCCGCGAACATCCTCTATCGCGACCCTGCAGCCGTCGGCTCCTTTGCCGAGGAATTCCGGCAATACCTGCGCCTTTGCCGTCCGCTGATGCGCATTTTTACCGCCAGGGACCAAGACGGCTATAGCAGAACCATACTTGAATTTGAACGGGAACGGGCGGATACGATCATGAAGACCGAATCCCTTTCTTTGCTGACCATGCCGGAGCGCCTGCTCGCGGGGATACTCAGGCGCTCCGGCGCTGATGAATGCAGCAATTTTTCCATTCACGAGACACGGCGCGGCAGCTTTCTGGAAAACCTGCGGTCAAACCGTTTTACCGAGATCATTTCGCTGCCGGACATCGAAGCGGTGAAAAGCGGCGGCGTCAAGGTGTCCATGTCGGATATGCTGGGCGGCGGCGCCGTATACTATGACCCGGCGGAATTCGCCGCCCATCTGGAGCAGGTCCTGTCCCTGCTCGGTTCCTGTGAAAATTATCATGTCCATTTGGCCGGCAAGCCGACGGAGGATCGCTATATGGTCTACGCGCGGGAGGAATTGGGCGTCATCGTGGCCAAGACCTCCCAGCCGCCGGTGGTTTTGGCCATGAGCGAAGGCAACATGGCGGCTGCCTTCTGGGATTTCCTGAAGAACATAATCGGGGAGAAAGCCTATCAGCAGACAGACCGGGCGGCAGTGAGCGGCGCGCTCAGCCGCTATCTTCAGTCGCTCCGGGCCGCGCTCCGGGCGGGCTGATCCGTGGAGGAAGAAAAACCTCTGGTGAGCGGCGGCCCTCTATTCGCAGGTATTTTTTAGTAAAAACGCCCCCTCCAACCGTCAGTCAGGAGAGGGCGTTTTACTATTTAAATAAATTTTCAAAATATTTGTACTTGACAAATCGTCTGGTTCATGATATTTTAGTATTGTTAATCATTAACGATTAATGACACGCATCATTGATCAGCACCTTTTGTGTTTATGAAATAAGTTTAATTTTAATAATCTTTTTGGAGGTCGAGAAATGAGAGGTGCAGATGCTTTAGTTGAAATGCTGATTCTGCATGGCGTCAAGTATATTTTTGGTGTGCCGGGGGATACCAGTATGGCCTGGCATGATGCCTTGCGCTTGCGCTCCGGTGAAATTAATTACATAATTTGCCGCGATGAGCGCAACGCGGCCTATGCCGCGGACGCCTACGCGCGTCTGAGCGGGTCCCTGGGCGTTTTCGATGTGCCGAGCGGGGGCGGCGCTTTATATGCGGTTCCTGGTTTGAGCGAAGCGGACAAATCGAATATCCCTTTACTGTGCATCGCCTCTGAGATTACCATCAGCAGCGAAGAAACCAACGCCTTGACCGACTGTAATCAGGAGGCCCTTTTTTCAGCCGTAACCAAATGGAACGCGAAAGTCAAAAAGACTTCCTCCATTCCGTTGCTGGTGCGCAAGGCGATTCGTGAAAGCTGCGTCGGGGTGGGCGGGGCGACGGCGCTGACGCTCCCGGATGATATTTTAAGAGGAGAATACGACGGAAAGCCCGAGGACTTATACGCTGCTTTTAAAATTGACCGGATTAACGAAATGTTCCGCAATGGACCGGTGCGGGCGGATATTGATATACTGCTGGAAATGATCGCCAACGCGAAGCAACCCATGATTATTGCCGGCGGCGGCGTGCATCTTTCCCAGGCGGAACATGATCTGACCGCTTTCGCTGAAAAGTTTGCCATACCGGTTGCCACTTCTCTGGATGGCAAGGGCAGCTTATGTGAATACTCGCCCCTTGCTATCGGTACGATCGGCAGCAACGGGGGTTCCATACAAGCCAACAATGTGGCGGCCCGGGCGGATCTGCTGATCGTTTTGGGCTGCAAAATGGATAATGTCACTACCATGGGCGGGAAGATCCTGGGCAAAAACGTCCGGACCGTCCAGGTCGATCTGTGGGAAGGGGTTTTAGGCAATACCATCCATGCGGACCTGCCGATTATGGCGGATATCCGCATGCTGCTGCGGGGCGCTGCGGAAGCTGACGACGGCAGCCGCGATTATGCCGCGATCCACGGGGAATGGCTGGCCTATGTCAAAGCAATGGCGGAGCAGAAATATACCAAGATTGCGGAGGACAATCAGCGCGAAGCGGACAGAATCGTTGCTTCCCGCGTATTTGCGGCCTTTGACAAATATACCGATGAAAATGCCGTCCACGTGGGCGACGCCGGGACGCCTACCCCCTACATTTCAGCGAATATGCGCGCCAAAAAGGCCGGACGCACCACGGTGATCCCGCGCAGCCACGGCGCTTTGGGTTATGCCATCGGGGCCTCCATCGGCGCGCAGGTCGCCAGGCCCGCCAGTCAAATCGTTTGTTATTGCGGCGACGCCAGTTTTGCCATGGCCCTGGGCGAGCTGGAAACCATCAAACGCTTAGGCCTGCCCATTGTTTTGGTTAATTTCCAAAACGATTGCTTTGGCTGGATCAAAACAATTCAGCGCATCTATTATCATGAGCAATACTTCGGCGTGGATTTCTCCGCCGTCGACGCGGTTAAAATCGCTGAGGGATTCGGCATCGCCAGCCGTCGCGTGGCCCATAACGCTGAAATCGAAGAGGCTGTCCAATGGGCCCTTGCCCAGCATAAGCCTGTGCTGCTCAACTTTTTGGCCGAACCGGTCAGCGACTATGTGCCGCCGGTGGCGCAATGGGAGATCGACGTCAATAAACCTGCTGAAGAACGACATAAAACAGTATATTAAGCTGAGCGATTACGTAGTTCATCGGAGGCCGTAGATGATCAGGAAATCTGACGTTGTGGTAATCGGGGGCGGCGTCATTGGCTGTTCCATCGCTTATTACCTGGCGAAAAAGGGTATCAAGCCTATAGTGGTTGAGAAAAACGGGATCTGCACCGGTACTTCCGGCGCTTGCGACGGATTTGTCTATATGCAAACGAAAAAGCCGGGGGACCAGTTGAAATTAGCCATGCTGAGCGCCGAGATGTATCTCGGTTTAAGCGACGAACTGGGGTACGACGTTCATTATCAGCGCCCGGGCGGCCTGATCCTCATTGAAACGCCGGAATTATTGAAAATAATGGAGGGACTGGTCAGCAAGCAGCGCGCTTTAGGCATGGACGTTGAGATCATCGACGGCGGCAGCGCGCGCAAACTGGAACCCTGTCTGTCGCAAAAAGTCATGGCGGCCAGCCACTGTGATTTAGACGGCCATGTGAACCCCATCGATGTCACGCTTGCCTACGGTAAGGCCGCGGCGGCCAAAAACGCGGAGATCCTCACCCATACGCAGGTGCTGGATATCCGCCTTAAGAACGGCAGCGTGTCCGCTGTGGTCACCTCGGCGGGCCTCATTGAAACGGATACCGTTGTTGTGGCCTGCGGGATCTGGTCTCCTGAAATCGGGAAAATGGTGGGCTTGGATATCCCGATGCGGCCCCGCCGGGGGCAGACCCTGGTTACGGAACCGCTGGCGCCCATGTTCCGTAAGGTGCTGCTGGATTCCCGCTATATCGCCATCAAACACGACCCGGAATTGGCCAAGCACGCGGACGACGAATTCATGAAACTGGGCATCGGCCTGAGCATCGAGCAAACGCAGCATGGGAATATCCTCATCGGCAACAGCCGCGAATTCGCGGGATTTGATTTCCGCAATACATATGAAATCACGCGGGGCATTGCCCGCTATGTGGGACAATTTATTCCTTTTTTGCATCAGGTGAATATTATCCGCACCTTTGCCGGCCTCAGGCCGTTCTGCGAGGATGGATCGCCGATTTTAGGCAGGGTAAAAACCATACCCGGGCTGATCATGGCCACCGGGCATGAAGGCGACGGGATTGTCCTGGCCCCCATTACCGGGGATCTGATTTCCGACTTAATTAAATATGATCAGACCAGCTTCGATATTTCGCAATTCTCTTTGGACAGATTTCTGCAGTGAATCGGGAGACGGGTTATGGAAAATAGGATTACTGCGCATCCGATTTTAGAAATTAAACAGGGCAAAGCGGTTCCGTTCACCTTTAACGGCGTGGAGATGCGGGGCGTGGAGGGAGAAACCATCATCGCGGCTTTGCACGCCAACGGCGTCCGCACGCTGCAGGAAAGCCTGAACAAGCATCGTAAGCGCGGCCTGTTCTGCGCCATCGGCAACTGCTCTTCCTGCTTAATGAAAGTGAACGGCCTGCCCAATGTGCGGGTGTGCATCGAGCCTTTGCAGGCGGGCATGGCCGTCGAAACCCAGCATGGCCGCCAGGATTTCAACGTGAAAGGCGCCAGGGAAAGGGCGGATTTGCCGGATTTGCGAACCTATGAAACCGACGTTTTGGTTTTAGGCGGCGGGCCGGCCGGGATGTGCGCGGCCATTGAAGCTGCCGAACACAACGCAAAGGTGATCATTGTTGAAAGAAATCCGCTGCTGGGCGGGCAATTGATCAAGCAGACCCATAAGTTTTTCGGCTCGGAACAGCAACAGGCGGGAACGAGAGGCAATATGATCGCCGCGGAATTGCACGACCGCATCAGCAGCTTTGGTTTGATCGATCTGTGGCTCAATTCCACCGCAGTCGGCTATTATCCCGACGGCATGGTCATGGTGGAGAAGGGCGCCGTTTGCGTCGGCGTCAAGGCCAAATCCATTGTGGTAGCCACCGGCGCGGCTGAAAAGACCCTGATTTTCCCCAATAACGATCTGCCCGGCATCTATGGCGCCGGCGCTGTGCAAACCCTGATGAATGTGGCGCTCATTAAGCCGGGAGCGACCGTGCTGATGGTGGGCGCGGGCAATATCGGCCTGATCGTCAGCTACCAATTGTTGCAGGCAGGCGTCAATGTGGCCGCGGTGCTGGAGGCCGCGCCTCAGTTCGGCGGCTACGAAGTCCATGCGCTGAAACTCCGCCGCGCCGGCGTTCCCATCCTCACCGGCCATACCGTAAAGTACGCCTATGGCCAGGACAGCCTGGAGGGAGCGGTCATTCATCGATTGGATGAGCGCTGGCAGCCTATTCCCGGCACGGAGCAGGACGTCAAAGCCGATATCATGTGTTTGGCCGTTGGGCTTTCGCCCCTGGCCGATCTGTTCTTCCAAGCCGGCTGTAAGATCAGATACGTAGCCGAACTGGGGGGATATGTGCCGGTGGCCGACCGCCAACAGCGCACGAGCATCCCGGGCATCTATGCGGCGGGAGACGCGGGAGGGATCGAGGAGGCGTCCTCGGCCATGCTGACGGGGAAAATCGCCGGGCTGCAGGCGGTGCATGACGCGACGCCGCTGGGCGATTATCAGGAACGGTTCGAGGACTATGGCAGTCAGCTGGACCTGCTGCGCTTTGGCCCCCATGCGGAGAAGATCCGCAGGGGTCTGGAAAAACTTCATCAGGGAGAAGGTGTTGGCGATGGAAAATGCTGAAAAAAATTCCCGGCGCATCCCGGCCCGGGTCTTGGACAAGCTGCCTTCCCCGGCAAGGCGCGCGGCAGGCCCTTACGCCTTGTTTGAGTGTTTCCAGTCCATCCCCTGCAATCCCTGCTTCACCTTTTGCCGGTTCGGCGCGGTGAAACCCCTCGACAACATTAACGACATCCCCGAACTGGATTATGACAAATGCACCGGCTGTATGTCCTGCGTTCCCAATTGCCCGGGGCTGGCGATTTTCATGATTGACGAAACCTATGCGCCGGATCAGTCCCTGGTGACCATCCCTTATGAATATTTGCCGCTGCCGGAAAAAGGCGCGGAGGTGGATGCGGTGGACCGGGAAGGGGCTTTGGTTTGCAAGGCGACCGTTGCCAATGTGCGGACTTTCAGGAACAGCACGGCCGCTGTTTCCCTGGCCGTCCCCAAAGCCTGTACCCATGCGGTGCGGGGGATGGCGTTGGCAATCGCCAGGGGGAACGGCGCTTTTCAGCAGCCCGCCGCAGCGCAGGCCCTGGGGGACAGTATCGTCTGCCGCTGCGAGGATATCACCATGGAGGAATTGCAGGCGCTTTTGGCTGCAAACAAATTGACGCTTGCCGAGATCAAACTGGATTCCCGGATGAGTATGGGGCTTTGCCAGGGAACGACCTGTATTCCCCAGGTTTTACAAGCCATTGCGCAGCGTACCGGCAAACCGATCAACGATTTGCCCGCGCCCCGCAAAAAGCAGCCCGTGAAACCGGTCGCCATGGCGTCGCTGGCCGGGATCGAGCCGGAGAACAAGTAGCGAGATCACATTTTGCCGTAAAGTTTAAGAGAAGGGATCAAAATTGAAATCAAAGGGGAGTGCGTAAGCGACATGGTAATCAAGATCTTAGGCGTCTCAGGTAGTCCGAGAAAGGATGGCAACACGGATCTGATGGTGAGAGAAGCGCTGAGGGGGGCGGCGCAGATTCCGGATGTGGAAACCGATTTTGTTAGTCTTCGTGGAAAACTTAGCCCGTGCATCGATTGCGACAAGTGCCCTGTCTCTGCCGACCGGTTTTGCGCTATTTCCGACAAAATGGATGAGATCTACCCCAAGCTGGTGGAATGCGACGGTATGCTCATCGGCGCGCCCACCTATTTCGGCACGATTACCGCACAGATGAAATGCATGATGGACCGCTGCCGCCCGCTGGGACGCGCCGGTGAGAAACTGGCCTTCAAAGTCGGGGGAGCTTTGACTGTCGGCGCCTGCCGTAACGGCGGCCAGGAAAACGCTTTGACCGATATCATCGAGTACTTTGTGTTGAGCGGCATCTTCCCGGTGGGTTTGTGCAACATTCTGCAAGCCGGCGCTGTCGGCCTGGCCTTCCGCAAAGGTAAAATTGAAGACGACTACTGGACGCCGGAGTTTATCCCGGACAGCAAGGTCACCGCCTTTAGCCAAAGCTATGATTTAGGGATGCGCGTCGCCGCCATTGCCCGGATGATCAAGGCCGGCATGGCTGTTGAAAATCCGCATCAGTTCATTTCCGGGTGGAAAATGGAGAAGGATAAAATTAAATAGCGTGCCGGCAAGAGATTCTAGAAATTGATCAATATTAAATTTTATTATAATTCATGAATTATAATAAAAAATAAAAAATGGGGGTGCCAAATGTTAGCAAAATTTAAAGTTCAGAAATCTGCCTTGCTGCTTGTTGCATTGTTGGCTTTAATGCTAGTGCTGGTTGCCTGCGGAGGAGATGGGGGCGGAACGACCACTGGCTCTGAGAATACTCCCCAAGAGCCGGCGGAACAGGAAGAAGTTGCGGGGATAGACAAACAACTGAATATCGCGCTGTCATCAGATATGCTGACGTTCGATTCGGCCAACTATCTGTGCGGCCAGGACGCGGTGACTCAGAACTGGGTATATGAAACGCTGGTGGCCTATGACGAGGAGATGAACATCGTTCCCAAATTGGCAACGGATTGGGAGTATGTTGACGCCAAGTCGATTAAATTCAATCTGCGCAGCGGCGTTTTCTTCACAGACGGCGAACCCTTCAACGCCGAGGCGGTCAAAGTCTGCCTGGAACGCACTGCCAAAGCGCCCCGCGGCTCCGGCTTTGCCGGCTGGATCGAATCCGTGGAAGTGGTCGACGATTTAACCTGTATCATCCATATGACCACCGAGTACGCGCCTGCCCTGAACAACCTCTGCCATATCGTGACGGGCATCATGAGCCCCAAGGCCATCGCGGAGCTGGGCGATGAAGGCCTCGTTACCACGCCCGTGGGTACCGGCCCCTATAAGCTGGTGGACTGGGTGCCCAACGACCACGTCGACTTTACCTACAACGATAATTACTGGGGCGAGCTGCCTCCCATCGGCAACATCCATTTGGTGATTATTCCGGAAGAGAGCACCCGCTTAATGGCCCTGCAAACAGGGGACGTGGACTTGATCGAGAATCCGCCGGCCCAGGAAGCCCAGGCCCTGGAGAATAATCCCGACACCAAGCTGATTCTTGATACCCGCTCCCGCAATGTGAACCTGCAATGCACGTACACGGCCGGCCCGCTGCAGGATGTGCGCGTGAGGAAAGCCATACAATGCGCCGTCAATGCGGAAGAAATTGTTGAGGGCGTTCTGGAAGGATTGGCGCGCCCGGCCGACCACGGCTATATTCCGCCGGAAATCGTTACCGGCGCCACCATCGACGTGGGCTATGATCCTGAACAGGCTAAAGCGCTGCTGGCTGAAGCCGGTTATGCGGACGGCCTGACTTTGGAGCTGTGGACGCCGGAAGCGCGGTATTTCCGCGATGTGCAGGTAATCGAAGTTATTCAGCAGCAACTGCTGGCAGTCGGCATCAAAACGAACATCACCGTTTTTGAATGGGCCACTTACCTGGGTAAATTAACGAACCATGAGGCCGAGTTGTTTTTGATGGGCTGGGGATTCATGACCGGCGAGGCTTCCCAGGCATTGCGCCAGACCATGTTTTCGGGCAATGCGTTCAACTACAGCAACTACAGCAATCCGAAATTTGACGAGCTCCTGGCCCAGGCCGAGGTCACTGTGGACATGGATGAGCGCGACGCCATCTACACGGAGATCAACGAGCTGATCTGCCTTGAGGACGCCGTGGTCAAGCCGCTCTATTACATGTACAATATTTACGGCTGCAGAAGCAATGTTTCCGGCGTACGGATTACCGCCAACGAGATGATCGATATTTCCAAGGCCGATAAAATCTAAATCCTTCGCGTGCGAACGGGGCGGTTCGTCTGGACCGCCCCGTTCATGCCAATACCGCAGCAAATACAGTAAATGAGGTGACCACATGACAGCTTCTGCACATGAGCGCACCATCGATATGCTGGGGAGGCTGATTAACGTTCCCAGCCCCACAGGGAATGAGCAGGCGATTTCCCTGGTGCTTGCAGCCATGATGAAAGAGTCCGGTTATGATGAAGTAATTGTTGACGAAAACCATAATGTCGTGGGCATGATCGATAGCGGCAAAGCGGGTAAAACGGTATTATTGCTCAACCATTCCGATTCGGCGGCCGCGATCCCCGACGGGACCGGCGATTTATATACGGTTGTCGATGGGAAACCCTTTGGCAAAGACGGGATGTGCGTGTCCGGGCCCGGGGCGGTGTCGCCCAAATCAGCCATTACCTCCATCCTGTTAGCCGCTGAAAAACTGGCGCAAAACAAAGACAAGTTTGCCGGTAAAGTGAAAATCGCCATTGTTACGAAGGATCTGTTCTGCAACCATGACGGCACGCGGGAAGCGGCGCCGCTGATCAACGACGCGGATATTGCGGTTACGGCGGAACCGTCGCATAATGAGATCATCACCTGCGCCAGGGGGATCCTGCAATTTAAAGTGAGCTTCCTGGGCAAGCCTACGCATTGGGCTGTTGCGGATCAGCGGTATAACGCCTTTTATCCGGCGGCTTTCCTGATCAATCTGCTTAAGGATGTACCCGCAATAGAGGATGAACGTTTCGGCCTGACAGGATATAATCCTGTGAAAATTGAGTATGCTGCGACTGCTCCCCATATCCCGAAGCAAGTCGATCTGATTATAGATTGCAGAATTTTACCGGGTGAAAGCGTGGATGGCGCCATTGCCAAACTGAACGAACTGACGGCGCTGGCGGGTAAGGAATTCCCGGAAGCGGAGCCCCGTGCGGCGGTGATCAGCAATATGTATCCGTTCCGGACAGCAGGGCTTGAGCATGAACTTGATGTGCTGTCGGCCGCGGCGGAAAAGGCTTTGGGCCGTGAGGTGAAGCGGGTGCCGCTCAAGTGCGCCACCAACGCGGCCTTCATTCGCGAGGAGCTTAACATCCCCGCGCTCGTTTTCGGCTGCGGGGATTTGGGCGACATGGTCGGCGGAGAGATGATTGCACTCAAGGAAATCGAGGCCGCCGCTGCGGTATATTATCAGTTCGTCGTGGATTTTCAAGCTCTTTAATGCAGCGCCGGGGGCGTTTACAATTGAGAGGTGGAAAGTATGGATGTAGGCACGGTCAACCAATCGGCTTCAGATAAAAAGGAGTTATTGAAAGTATCAAACCTGCATGTGGAATACCGTACATTGGACGGTGTGGTCAAGGCGGTGAACGGCGCGACCTTCCGGGTGGACGACGGCGAGGCCTTCGGCCTGGTGGGAGAAACCGGCGCGGGGAAAACCACCACCGCCTTATCCATCATGAACCTGGTGCCGAACCCGCCCGGCGTAACCACGAGAGGTGAAATCATCTTTGATCAGAAGAGAATTTTTGATTTACCTGACAAGGCCATGCAAACCATTCGCGGCAACCGCATCTCCATGATTTTCCAGAATCCCATGGCGTCGTTAAATCCGGTTTATACCGTTGGCAAGCAGATCATGGAAGTTTTGGAACTGCACCAGAACCTCAGTAAGCAGGCGGCCAGGGAAAAAGCGGCCGAGATGCTGCGCACGGTGAACATTTTGGAAAACCGGATGGACGACTATCCCCATGAATTCAGCGGCGGCATGCAGCAGCGGATTTCCATCGCCATGTCCCTGGCCTGCCGGCCGAAACTGCTGATTGCGGACGAGCCCACCACGGCTTTGGATGTGACTATTCAGGCGCAGGTGCTGGAGTTAATGAAGGGGCTGAAAAAGGATTTCTCCAGCTCTTTGATACTCATCACCCATGATCTGGGCTTGGTGGCGGAAATATGCGACAAGGTGGCGGTGATGTACGCCGGGTTTATTGTTGAGCACGGTACGCTGCGGCATCTGTTTAACCACCCGCTCCACCCCTATACGTTGGGGCTGTTCAACTCCATCCCCAGCCTGGATAAAAGCGTCAGCCGCCTGCAGCCCATCGCCGGCCTGTCGCCCGACCCCAAAAATTTGCCTTCCGGATGTCCGTTCCATCCCCGCTGCCCCTATGCAATGGATATCTGTTCGCAAAAGATGCCGGAAAAAACGGAAGCTGAGCCTGGTCATGAGCTGTTTTGTTGGAAGCATGCGTAACTTGGAGGTGCGTAAATGACAAAGCCTTTGCTAGAGGTGTATAATTTAGTGAAGCATTTCCAAATTTCCAAGGAGGCCGCGGTTTTTGCGGTCGACGACGTCAGTTTTACCATCAACCAGGGCGAAACCCTGGGGCTGGTCGGAGAAAGCGGTTGCGGCAAGACGACCATCGGACGGGCGATTTTACGCCTGATCCCGCCTAATTCCGGCCAAGTGGTATTGGGCGGAACGGATGTCTTAGCGCTTTCGCCGGAAGAACTGATCCAGATGAGAAAAAGGATGCAGATCATTTTTCAGGATCCCTTTTCTTCCTTGGACCCCCGTAAAAACATCATGAAACTGATTTCCGAGCCCATGCTGATCCATCAACTGGGCGGCAAAAAGGAAATTGCCGAAAAAACTTACAAGCTCATGGATCTGGTGGGCTTGACCGCCGATTTATCCGGGCGTTTTCCCCACGAACTGGACGGCGGACGCTGCCAGCGCATCGGTATTGCCCGCGCCCTGGCCTTGAAACCGGAATTTATCGTTTGCGACGAACCGGTCTCCGCTTTGGACGTTTCCATTCAGGCGCAGATCCTGAACCTGCTCCAGGATCTGCAGCAGGAAATGAATTTGACCTATCTGTTTATTTCGCATAACCTGGCGGTGGTGAAACATATTTCTTCCAGGATCATCGTCATGTATCTGGGTAAAATCATGGAGATCGCGGAGAAGGACGAGTTGTTCGACAACCCCCTGCATCCTTATACCCAGGCCCTGCTCTCCGCCATTCCTGTGCCGACGCTGGATGACAAGCGGGAGCGCATTTTCCTGAGCGGGGACGTCCCCACGCCGGTGAATCCGCCGCCCGGCTGCCGGTTTGTCAAACGCTGCCGCTTCGCGCAAGCGGAATGCTTTGCGGAAACGCCGGAATTAACCGATCGCGGCAACGGCCATTTTGTCGCCTGTTCCCAGCTGAGTAAAGGCTTTGGGGGGTGTGCGCAATGAAGAAAAAGTTGGTTAAAACGCTGAGAAGAATCGGTTTACGCATTCTTCAGACCATCCCGCTGCTGCTGATTGTGACCATACTGACGTTTATCCTGCTGCACTTCGCGCCGGGCGATCCGGCGCAGCTGATGCTGGGCAGCGACGCCACCCCTGAGAAAGTGGAAGCGCTCCGGGATGAGCTGGGCTTGAACAATCCCCTGCATATCCAGGTCTGGGACTTCCTGAAAGGCATTATTCTGGAGGGCGATTTCGGGGTATCCTTCCAATCAAGGCGGCCGGTGGTTGAAGATATCGCGCAAACATTGCCTGTCACCATACAGTTGTCCATCATCGGCATTATCGTTTCCACGATCGTCGGCGTTTTGGTCGGCATCATTTCCGCCGTCAGGCAGTATTCGTTCCTGGACAATGCCATCCGGGTGATCGTGCTGTTCGCCGTATCGATGCCCGCTTTCTGGCTGGGCCTGATGCTGCTGCTGGTGTTCGCCGTACAGCTGCATTTGCTACCGTCCTACGGCTGGGGGACCTGGCAGCAAATGATCCTGCCGGGCATCACCATATCCACGTTCCCGCTGGCGATGATCACGCGCATGACGCGGTCGAACATGCTGGAAGTGATCCGGCAGGATTATATCCGTACCGCCAGAGCCAAAGGCCTTTCCGCCAACAAAGTGATTTACCGTCATGCGCTGCGCAACGCTTTTATTCCGGTGGTAACCATTATCGGGCTGCAATTGGGCGTTTTGCTCACCGGGGCCGTGCTGGCTGAAACAGTTTTTGCCCTGCCGGGCCTGGGGAGGCTGGTGATCGACTCCGTTTATGCCCGCGACTATCCGTTGATCCGCGCCGCGGTCATCTATATCGCCTTCATTGTGACGATTATCAATCTCATTGTGGACGTGATCTACACCTTGCTGGACCCGCGAATTGAGTTGCACTGACGAGGGTTCATTGACAAAACCTGATAGGAGGAATGGACGTGAGGATGATCTGGCTGCGTCTCAGACGGGACAAAGGCGCGTTGTTGGGCTTGTTTCTGGTGACCGTGGTCGTTTTGATGGCAATTTTTGCGCCGTTGATCGCGCCCTATGATCCCAATGCGCAGAATCTCTCGGAACGCCGCTCTTTACCCAGTTCCGAGCATCTGATGGGCCAGGATACGTATGGACGCGATATTTTTTCCCGCATCGTCTACGGGTCCCGCAATACGCTGATGGCCGGTATCGTATGTGTGCTGATCGCGGGCGTGATCGGCTCGTTTTTAGGGCTGATCGCCGGGTTTTATGAAGGGAAGCTGGGCAACCTGATTATGCGCAGCATGGACGTGGTGCTGGCCTACCCCTACTTCCTGCTGGCGATCTTGATTGTCGCGGTGCTCAGTCCGGGACTTTTCAATGCCATCGTGGCGGTTTCCATCACCACCATACCCAGCTATGCCAGGACCGTGCGCAGCAATACGCTTGTTTTAAAGAACTCGCTGTTTGTGGAAGCCGCAAGAGCTTTGGGCAGTACGAACCGCTGGATCATTTTCAAACATATTTTGCCGAACTCTATGGCTTCCATCATCGTTCTCTCCACCGTAGGCGTTGCCACCGCCATTATCAGTACCGCCGCCCTGAGCTACATCGGCCTGGGCGCGCAGCCGCCCGCGCCGGAATGGGGTTTGATGCTGAGCGAGGGCCGCTCCTACCTGACCTCCGCGCCGCATATCTCCATCTTTTCCGGCCTCAGCATCGTCTTGCTGGTTTTAGGCTTCAATCTGTTCGGCGACGGCTTACGGGATGTGCTGGACCCGCGCCTGAAATAGAAAAACCGGTTTGCCCGATTAAATAAAAACAAAGCAGGAGGTAAGAAAATGGAAAAGTATCTTGTGTTTTCAACGGAAGAGTATGCGCAAAGAACGGCAAAGGCCAGGAGGCTCATGGAAGAACAGGGCATCGACGCTTGCGTCTTCAGTAAGGCTGCCAATATCGTGTACTTCAGCGGTTATCTGACCACCCTCTTTGACAGCCATTTTCGTCCTTTCTTCTTCGTACTGCCGCTGACCGGCGCCCCCGTTTTAGTGGTTCCGGATCTGGAAAAAGGCGGCGCTGAAAAAACCAGCTGGGTGGACGACGTCCGCATTTGGGGCGGATCGAAAAGATGCGTCGCGCCAGACCCCATCACCCTGTTGGCCGATGTATTGAAAGAACTGCAGGTGGAGAAAGGGACGATCGGGTTGGAGCTAGGCCACGGCCAGCGCCTGGGCATGACTTATGAGCAGTTCCTCGATATGCAAAAAGCTTTGCCCGACATGAAGCTGGTGAATAGCGACGGGGTGGTATGGCCTTGCCGCATGATCAAGTCCGCCGCCGAGATCGCCTTTATGAAAAAGTCCGGCTACGCCAATGACCAGGGCTTTGAGGCGGCGGTGAACGCCATCAGAGAAGGCGCCACGGAAAAAGAAGTGGAAATCGCCATGGCCAAGGACTTTATCGAAGCCGGCGCTTTGCCCGCCTTCATGACCATCACCGCGGGGGTCAACCGCTATGACATGATGAATCCTTTTGCCTCGGAAAAAGTGGTGATGAAAAAGGGCGATATGGTGGTCATGGATTTCGGCTGCCGCTATGAAGGCTACTATTCCGACGTCACCCGCGGGGTTTTCGTGGGCGAACCCCATCCCCGGGCCGCCGAGCTGTATCAGGCGGTCAACGACGTGAACCGGCACTGCCTGGAAGTGATCAAGCCGGGCAACGCCATCTGCGATATCGACGCGGCTGCTGAAAAGCGCATCAAAGAGCTGGGCTATCGGGACCTGATGCTGCACCGGACAGGCCATGCCCTGGGCCTGGAAGTGCATGAGGAGCCTTCCATCGGGCCGGCCGACCACACCATCCTGCAGCCGGGCATGTGCCTGGCTTTGGAACCCGGCCTCTATGATTACAGCGTGGGCGGTTTCCGCATTGAAAACAATATCGTGATCACCGAAACAGGCTTTGAATGGCTGACCCACGGGTCCACGGATATTATTGTCAAATAGTTGATTCCCAGACAGCGCATTGGCAGCGATGCGGATGGGCAATATGAGAAAGGGGCGTGAGCTGATGTGGCGTAAACCTGCCGAAGGGACCATAGAAGTGATCGAAGTGCGCCGTGGAGAATGCGCCGCCGGGCTGAAGGTTGGCGATCAGTTTACTTTCGAGAATCTGTTAAAAGAGCATAACTTTTGCATTCCGGCCTACCAAAGCCTTCACGCCCCCTTGCTGGCTCTTAAATACGGCGCGGAGCTGCCTTGGGAAGAAGACGGGGCGACGGCGCGCATCTGTTGCCCCGACCCGGATTGCGTGGTGGTATTTCTGTTGAAGAGAACCGGCAAGGTTGAGCCGATCGAGCGTGAGCAGCGCTGATGGACCCGTATGAACGCGATCCGTCAGCGCGCCAATAAAATATCAATCCCGGAAACAAGGAGAAAGCCATGGGCGACAAAAAAGGACTTTACCTCATCAATGGCGTCAGCAAGCTGCTGGTTGGCGATGCTGAAAAGGACAGCCTTGCCGACGTGCTGCGCAGATTTGGCCTGACCGGCGTGAAAGTCGGTTGCGGAACCGGCCAATGCGGCGCTTGCACCGTGCTGATCGACGGCCAGCCGGTACGTTCCTGCATCAAGAAATTCAAACAGGTTCCCGAAGGCGCGAGCATCGAAACCATTGAAAGTCTGGGAGTGGCCGCCAATTTGCATCCTTTGCAAAAAGCCTGGATCAAATACGGCGGCGTCCAGTGCGGTTTCTGCACGCCGGGCTTTATCATGTCGGCAAAAGCCCTTTTGGCAGTCAACCACAACCCCACGCGGCAGGAGGTCCGCGATTGGTTTACCAAACATAACAATCTTTGCCGTTGCACCGGCTATAAGCAACTGGTGGACGCGGTGATGGCTGCGGCCGAGGTGATGCGCGGCGAAAAGCCCGCGGCTTCCCTGGACTGGGAAGAGCCGGCGGACGGGCGCATCTACGGCACGCATTTTCCCCGTCCCAACGCCCTGGGCAAAGTGCTGGGCGCGCAGGACTACGGAGCGGACGTAGGGTTGAAAATGCCGCCGGAAACCCTGCAGCTGGCTGTGGTCTGGTCTGCCCGGAAACACGCCAAGATCCTGCGCATCGACTTTTCCGAGGCGGAAAAGATGGAAGGCGTGGCGAGGGTCTTGACAGCCGCCGATGTGCAGGGTACAAATGATATCGGCGGCCATATTCCGGAACCCAGGTCGCTTTCCAACAGCTATACCATGCCCCTGTTATGCGGGGAGAAAGTCCGCCGCGTCGGCGACGCCGTGGCCTTGGTTGCCGCGGATACCGAGGACCAGGCCCGCGCGGCGGCGAAAAAAGTGATCGTGGAATATGAGGACCTGCCGGTTTATCCAAACTACCTGGAGGCTTGCGTGCCTGGCGCGGTGCGCATTGACGAAAAGTTTCCCAACGAGTTTTTCCATCAGCCGGTCTTAAAGGGAGAAGACACCGCGCCGATTTTTGCGCAAGCCGATGACCCGGATTCCGGCGTCGCCATGGTGGAGGGCAGTTTTTATTCCCAGGCGGAACCGCATCTGCCCATCGAACCAACCTGCTGCCAGGCCTATTACGATGAAGACGGACTGCTCACCATCCATTACAAAGCCCAGGGCGTCCATCTGACCCAGGCGAAGCTGGCGCCGGCCCTGGGAGTGCCTGTGGAAAAACTGCGCGTCGTCATGACCACCTGCGGCGGCAGCTTCGGGTACACCATGGCCCATGATATTCCGGGCCTGTGCGGCATCGCCACCATGGCCTTGAAGCGCCCCACCACCTTGCGGCTTACTTACGCGGAGCATCAGCATGCCTCCGGCAAGCGTCTGCGCAGTTATTCCAATGCGCGTTTGGCCTGCGACAAGGAAGGGAAACTCATTGCCATGGATTGCGATCTGGCGGCGGATTGCGGCGCCGCCGTACACTTCGGTATCGGCGTGGCCCAAAACGCCATCCGTTTTGCTTTGGGGTTCTATTACAATATCCCGAATCTGAAAGGCCTGGCCCGGTGCGGGCTATCCAATTTTGCCTATGGCATCGCCTACCGTTCTTTCGGTTCGCCCCAAGGGTATACCACCAGCGAATCCTTAATCGATGAGCTGGCGGAAAAGATCGGCATGGACCCCTATGAATTCCGCTATCTGAATGTGGTGCGGGAAGGCGATACCACGCCCAACAGCTATGCTTACAGTTTCTACGCTGTCGGCGATCTGCTGGACAAAATGCGCCCCGCCTGGGAAGCCGCGAAACAATGGAAAGCGGAGCCGGCTGCTCCGGGCTGGAAGCGCGGGATCGGCGTGGCGGTAGGCGGCTATATCTGCAGTACGCCCGGGGATATGTCCATGCATGCGCTGGAGCTGAACCCTGACAATACCATCACCATCTGGAACGCCTGGCAGGATATGGGCCAGGGCGGGGATATCGGCACCCTGTGCATCGCCCATGAACTGCTGAAGGATTTCAACGTTTCCCGCGATCAGATCAAGCTCTATCAAAACGATACCAAGCATTGTCCGCGCACCGGCATCTCCGGCGGCAGCCGTTCGCATTATATGTGCGGCCATGCGCTGAAAGACGCGGTAAAACAAATGCGTGACGCCCGGATCAAACCGGACGGCAGCTTTAAAACCTATCAGGAGTTGACCGCCGAAGGCAAACCCACCCGGTTTACGGGCACCAAACAGCATCTGCCGGAAGAATATTGGGAATGCGATCCCAACCGCGGCTACGCCAACCCCACGGCAGGCACCAATGTGGGCGTATGGATAACCGGCGTGGAGGTTGAAGAAGCTACCGGCAAGGTGAGGATCCTCAAAAGCAACAATGGCGCGGACGTGGGCGTGATCGGTAATTTCCTGGCAGTGGACGGCCAGGCCTACGGCGGCGTGATGCACAGCATGGGCTTTGCCGTCAGCGAGGATTACAACGACGACGAGAAGAAATATGAGACGCTGCTGGGGTGCGGTTTCCTGAAATGCGATGAGGTGCCTGACGACTTCACCTTCCTTTATCAGGAAACGCCGCGGGACAACGGCCCCTTCGGCTCCATCGGCTGCTCCGAATGTTTCCAAAGCTGCCCCCATTGTTCCGTGCTGAACGCCATCAAGGACGCGGTGGGTGTACGGATTTACGCGCTGCCCGCCACGCCTGATAAAATCAAGGCGGGCATGGCGGCTGTTGCCGCGGGCCAAAGCCTCATTCCCGAAAAGTACTATCTTGGCGAAGATTTTGACGATGTCCTTGACGATATTGCCGCAAATCCCATTGAATAAGGGAATCCCTGATGACCGGCTAGCGGCAGGAGCGCGTGATTCCAACATGCAGGCCCGGCCTTACTGGGCCTGCATGTTAAAATCATCACATCGTCAATGATTTAAACCCTTTTGGAGCAAGCCTATGGATGAAAAGCTGATTTTCCCCTCCCAGTGCATACAAGGTACGCCGCCTGCCTGCTCCTGCAGTTGCCCGTTTAATCTTGATATCAAATCAATGATTGAAAGGATCAAATCCGGCAATTTTAACGCGGCTTACCGGCTGTTCGCCAATCGGGTGGTCTTCCCGGAAACGGTTGGCCTGCTCTGTCCCGCGCCTTGCAAAACGGCCTGCTGCGCGGACATCCAGATCGGGCTGCTGGAAAAGGCCTGTCTGGACCTGGCTGCCCGTAAGGGTCCCATTAAGTATGCGCTGCCGGAAAAAGATCAAACCGTTGCCGTTATCGGCTCCGGCATTTCCGGATTAGCCTGCGCCCGCCAGCTGAGCGCGAAAAAATACCGCGTCACGATTTTTTCTCAAGAGCGGGAGCCGGGCGGCTCCTTATTATGCCATCCGCACGCGGATCTGATCCGCTCCGATATTGCGGAGCAGTTCCGCTATTGCGATTATCATTTCGTTGGCGAAACGGAAATCGCTTCCCTGGATGGCCTGAATTTTGACGCAGTTTATATCGCGACCGGTTCGGGGGGGAATGATTTCGGCTTATTAAGCTCCTGGGACCCGCAATCGATGGCCACCGGACAAACAGGGGTGTTCCTGGGCGGAAGCATAACAGGCGCCGATAAAATGGAGGCGCTGTCCCAGGGCATAACCGCTGCGGCCAATATGGAATATTATTTGCAGACCGGGATGATGAGCGGGCAGCCGTCCGCCGCCATTGTGAAGGAAAGCCTGATCCCGCCCAGGGAAAACGCGGATCGGACAAGTATTATCCCGGGTAATGGGGCAGGATACACCGAGCGGGAAGCAAAAGACGAGGCAAGCCGCTGCCTGATGTGCGACTGCACGCTATGCAGGGACGGCTGCGAATACCTCAAATACTATCATGTCTTCCCCCGGGTTGCCGAGGAAAAAGCCAGCAAAGTCGTGCAGAGAAGCCTGTGGAAGCATGAAGGCGCCCGCGAGGTGTTTGCCTGCGGAGCCTGCGGCAGCTGCGGCGGGTTTTGCCCCAGGCATTTATCGTTGGAAGACATCATGCTTCAGGCCAAAGCCGATCTGTTTGACGTCAACGGCTTTCCGCCGCCCCTGCATGAGTATTTTATCAATGACATGAACAATGCCATGGGGGAGTGCTATGTGGCAAAAGCCGCCCCCGGCCATCAGACCGCCTCCTGCCTTCTGTTTCCCGGATGCCAGATCAGCCAGACAGCGCCGGATATCACGGAAACGGCCTATGCCTATCTGCTCGGTTTATATCCGGATACGGGCCTGATCCTCGGCTGCTGCGGCGTCCCCGCGCTCTGGGCCGGCGACCGAAAACTCTTTCACGAAACCCTGGCGAAGCTCGGGTCAAGCCTGCTGCAGCTTGGCTCGCCAACGCTGATCACGCTGTGCAGTACCTGCCGGAAAACGATTGACCGCTATCTCCCGGACGTCAAAACGCGCTCGATCTACCAGGTCCTGGCGGAAAAGGGTCTGCCGGCCGCGGCCTATCCCATCAACGGCCGCTTCGATATCTTCGATCCCTGTGCCAGCAGAGAGTATCCGGAAGACCAGCTGGCGGTGAGAAAGATTGCCCGGGAGCTCGGCGCAGGGCTCGGCGTTTTGGAATATGAGGGGGAACAGGCGCGCTGCTGCGGTATGGGCGGACATATTTTCCCCGCCAATAAGCAACTGGCCGTCAATACCGTCAAGCGGGCCGCCGCCATGTCCGATCATCCCTATCTGGCCTATTGCGCGAATTGCAGGAACCTGTTTACCAGCGTTGGGAAACAGTGCCGGCATATACTGGAATTTGCCTTGGGCGCGGAGCCCGTGGCCGGCATGCCGCATATTTCGCAGTTGCGGGAAAACCGCCGCCGGCTAAGGCGGAAACTGTTGCAACGCTATTGGGGTGAGGTTGTGGAAGAGCCGATGGAAACAAATGAGCTTAAGCTGCGCATATCACCGGAGCTCTATCACAAGATGAACTGGCACCTGATCGCGGAAGAAGAGGTGCGGCTGGTCATTCAAAACGGGGAAACAACCGGTAAAAAACTCTATCATCAGGATACGGGGCTGTTTACCAGCAGTCTCAAAATCGGCATGGTCACTTGCTGGGTTGATTATTTTCCGGAAGACGACGGTTCTTATACGGTGGCCAATGTTTACAGCCATCGGATCTCATTTACAGAGGAAAGATAAATGGAAGACCGGGAATCTGCGATCATCTGCGTGCAATGCCAAATCCCGTTAAAATTGGAAACGGTCCGGTTCGCTTATCTTGGCCATGAATTCACCCAGGATCTGCCCCGCTGTCCCAAGTGCGGGCAAGTATTCATTTCCGAAGCGTTGGCTACGGGAAAAATGGCGGAAGTTGAGGAAATGATGGAAGAAAAATAGAAGTCATGTTTTCAACGTTTGCTTTCATGGATTTGAAAATCATATTTGTAGGGATAAAATTGAATTTAGAAATAATGATTGACTAATAAATAAAATCATCATATTATATAAACGTTGGTCAATTGTATTTTTATTTGGAAAAATCAGGAACAGTGCGGCAGGTAAACATACAAAACTGTGGCAGTCAGGTAGCGGGGCTTTTGCGTTCTGACGGTGCTTGGCCGGAGAGAGCCCGCGGGGTTTAGACATACGGACGCTCTGCCGGTTGAAGTAAATCTGATGTAGAGGAAGACGATTGCCTTGGCCTGCTTCATGGACAAACTCCCGGTAGGAAACTGATAAAGCTTTTTTGTTCAGGGTTGTAAAAAAGCTTTAACTATCAAGCCCTCCGTCCGGTCAGGGAAAATTTTACGATAAAGGAGTGGGCCCATTGTCCAAAGACATAGAGTATGAATTGTTGCGCGAAATAATGGCCGCCAGCATGCCGGTTGGCGCCAGCTATTTATCCTTAAAATTAGCGCGACCGCAGGCCACGATCGGCAGGCTGTTGCAGGAATTAGAGTATAGCGGCTATATTGTTAAGTTGGGCAACAAGGGGCGTATCCTCACGGAGTCGGGCAGGCAGCATTTTGACCACTTGAAAAACGAATATCATATCGAGGGATTTGCGCAGGATTTGGTGGAAATCATCGCCAGCAATTCAGAGCAGGTCTTTATGGAAATCCTTCAGACCAGGCTCTTATTGGAACCCTACGCCATACGGCTGGCAGTGCAGAAGGCGACGGATGAACAGATTGGCGAGCTGGAGGATATCATCACCAAGCAATTGGAAAAACAAAACCATGACGAGCTGGGAGAAACAGAAAACCTGGAGTTCCACCGCGCAATCGTCAGGCTCTCCGGCAATAGCGTGATCGAGCAAATCGTTAAGATCATCATGATGCAAAGCAATGCCTACCTCTATTTCCCCTATCTGCAGTACCGGGTCTCCTTAAGAGAGAACGGGCATACGGCTATCCTTGACGCCATCAAAGAACGCAATGCGGAAAAGGCTGAAGAACTGATGCGGCGCCATTTATTTGCCCTGGTTAAGGATTATGAAAGCATCCACCTCCAGGAAAATAATTAGCTCCGGATACCGGTGAGGCCGGACTATTCGTATGAAAACCGCCGCGGAACAACAGGCCGCTATGCCCGCCGTATTGCCAAAACCGCCCGGCGGTTAGGATAGGCCCGCAGACGAGGGATTGCGCACCCCCGCAACCATGCGCTATCATCAAGGCTTCGAGCGTTTCCCCGGAGCCTTGATTTTTTGCTTATTCCTGCAGATTTTCCTGCCTAGGGCGGCGTGGCGCCGCAATGCTTGATAAAAGAAATTATCATCGTGCTTTTTTGTTAAAAGGATGTTACAGTATTAGATATACTAATATTTTACAAAAACCGCATGCCCGATCAAAAATAACTTATGGAAGGATGTGAGTTTTTTTCAAAAATGAGCGCGCAGCAAACAACCGCTAAAAAAGGAACGTTCTACGGCCCGGCGGAAACGCCCCCGCCTCTGCTGCTGATCTTTTCCTCCATCCAGCATATGCTGCTGGTCTTATCCCTGGGGCTGGCCCTGCCGGTCACGGTAGCCCGGGCCGCCGGCCTTTCCGTGGGGGAATCGGGCGTCTTTTTATCCATCTCGCTGTTCACCATCGGCGTCACCGGCATCCTGCAGACCATACCCGGCAAACGCCTGGGCACGGGCTATATGGATCTGTCCGTCTCCGATTCGGCCGCCCTCTCCTCCTGCACCATGGCGGCGCAGCTGGGGGGCATGCCGCTGGTATACGGCATGACGGTGCTTTCCGGCCTCTTAAAAGGGGTATTAGGCTCCTTTACTTACCGCATGCGCAAGCTGTTCCCCCCCGAGGTGACGGGCTGCATGATCTTTATCCTGGGCGTCAGCATCATCCCCACCGGCCTGAAATATTTCCTGGGTACGCTGGCCTATGAGCGGACCGGCGCTTACGACCCGCAGCATCTGCTGGTGGCTGTGGCGACGCTGCTGCTGATGCTGGCCTGCACGATTTTTTTCCGCAGATTGAAGCCTTACGCCGTACTGATCGGCATTGTTTCCGGTTTTGCGCTCTCGGCGGCCCTGGGGCTGCTGGACGCGGCCGGCTTCGCGGAGCTGACCAAAACGCCCCTGGTCAGGCTGCCGCTGCCCACGGCGTTGCAATTTTCTTTTGACTGGCGGGTGGCCATCCCCTTTCTGATCGTCACTGTCGCCGCCATTGTGGATAATATCGGCGACTATTCCGCTACGCAAAGGATCAGCGAGCCGCATTACCAGCGGCCCAACTGGAGCAGCATCGAAAACGGCATCCGCGCCTCCGGCTTGGGCTCGCTGTTGGCGGGCCTGCTGGGCGGCGTGATCCAGTCCACGGCCACCACCAATATCGGCGTGGCGGGCGCCACCGGCGTGAACAGCCGCAAAGTGGCCTATATTGCGGGCGGGCTCCTGATCGCCCTGGCCTTTTTCCCCCGGATGATGGGCGCTCTGATGCTGATCCCCGAGCCGGTGCTGGGCGCGGTGCTGATCTTCAGCATCGCCTATATCATGGCCGGAGGCTTTTCCGCCCTGTCCGCGGTGGAAATGGACGACCGGCGGGTGTTTGTGATCTTCATCAGCATCACCTTTGCCGTCAGTACGCTGATTCCCGGCCTGTGGAGCTTTCTGCCCGAGGCCGCGGCAAAGATCTTCGTTTCCCCCATGGTCATGGGCACCCTGGTGCTGCTGTTGATGACGCTGCTGATGCGCATCGGCCGGAAAAAGCGCATCCGTTTTTCCACAGCCATGGACGCGGACGCGCTGCCGGAACTGAACCGGCAGATCGCGGCCGCCTGCCGGGAATGGAGCGCGCCCAAAGCCTTGTGCCAGAAGCTGCAGATCGGCCTGGATGCTGTCTCCGAGGGGTTGTTCGCCCTGGGGGTGGACAGCGGGCTGGACGTGGAGATCGTCTATGACGAGCTGCAGATCCGGCTGCGGCTGGAGTGCAGCCACCCCCTGCTGGCCGGCCTGACCCTGGAAGACGGGCCGGAGCCCGCCGGCGTGCTGGGCGTCGCCCTGCTGATGCTGCGCAATATGTTCGACAACGTACAGGGCAAGGTCCAGGAGGGGCGGGCCAGCTTTACCATAGACGCCGACCTGTGAGCGAAGCGTGGGTATTACCGGGAGCTGTATAAAAAACGCATAATAAAAGAGCCGTTTTTGCCTAAAGGAGGGGTGCGGCCGCGGCCCTGAACGAACATATTTTTCTCCCCGGGCCTTGAAGGCATGCTAAAAGCGCAAGCGGCGCGCCCCGGCCGGGCCGCTGAATTCCAGCGGGCTGCCCGTTGGGGAAAGGCGTTGTCCGGGCTCCTGGCAAAACGATTTTTTATGATTTAAGTAAAAGCCGGCCTGCGCCGGCTTTTTCGCGCTAAATCAGGCTTTTACCTTGCACCGAGATTTCTTTGGGCCATCTGAATAGCCATTTTCACCATATTGCCGCAATCTCTGGAGGAAACGGCGCCCCAGTCGATTGGTTGCGCCGCACCAAAGACGCCCAGCTCATTGGCTATTTCGTACTTGTAGGAGTCTTTGTCAGCATAGGACTGCTGAAAAATGCCAAGTTCTTGAGCGATTTCGTACTTTAAAGCATCGGACATAATCCCTTTGTGCTTACCCACGAAACATTCCTCCTTTTTGGGGCGTCACAACCTGACTTAGCGACTCTTTTAGTTTAAGTAAATCCGTTTTTTTTAACGATGCAAATTTTTCTTTCCCGGAACATAAAGGAAACCGCGCCGTTTTCCTGAAAACGGATGTTGCCGCCGCCGCTCTTTGGCGAAGCAAAACGGAAAGCGGTCCGGAATTCGTTGATAATTATAAGTAAAAACGGTAAAAAATACTAAATGGTCATGCGGACCCGTCCCTGGCGCCGGCAGTGGAAAAATAGCGGCGTCCGGCCGCCCCGGATGGGCCGGGCCGCCAGGGAGCGCCGGGCGCTGAAAATTTTTTGTGGCAAAGTCCTTGACAAAAGCATAAGGATATGATAAGTTAACAAAAATTATGGAGAAAGGTACGCCCGCCATGAACATGCTGTTTGCGCTAGCCAAAACGCTGCTTACCGTTACCGCCCTGCCGGTTCCCGGCCATAGCGGCGCTTGCCTTTGCCTGCAAACGGATTGATCGGAGCATGGTCCGTGCCCGGATTGATTGTTTCCTTGCAGCGTAACGGCTGCAAGGTTTTTTATTTTAAATGCAAAGTCAGGAGAGCCAAATGAACGCCGACATGTGGGAAACGCAAGCCTTCAAAATTAAAAACAGCCTGCTATCGGCCGTTGCCGCGCTACTTTGCGGCAGCGCTCTGCTGGTTTTGTCCAACAGCGCCCCTGGCTTCCGACTACCGCTGTAGCGGGGAGCAGGCCGGGACCCGGGCAAAGCCGCCCGGGTCTTTTTTATTTAAAAAATCAAAAAATACCGGCTTTTTCCTAGCCGGAAGGAGGAAAAACATGAGCAAGCGTATAAAAATTTTCGATACCACCTTGAGAGACGGCGAGCAATCTCCCGGCTGCAGTATGAACCTGCAGGAAAAGATCGAGGTGGCGCGGAGGCTGGAACTGCTGAGGGTGGACGTGATCGAAGCCGGTTTCGCCATCTCTTCCCCCGGGGACTTCGAATCCGTGTCGGCTATCGCCGGTTCCGTGCAGAACTGCACCGTGGCTTCCCTGGCCCGCTGTTCGGAGAAGGATATCGACGCCGCTTACCAGGCCCTGCGTAAAGCCGCGAGCCCCCGCATCCATGTGTTCATCGCCACCTCGCCCATTCATATGCAGCATAAGCTGAAGATGACGCCGGAGCAGGTGCTGGAAAGCGCCGCGGCCATGGTCCGCTACGCGAAAAAGCTCTGTCCGGACGTGGAGTTCTCCGCGGAAGACGCCATGCGCAGCGAGCCGGATTTTCTGGCCCAGGTGGTACGGACCGCCATTGCCGCCGGGGCCAACGTGATCAATATTCCCGATACGGTGGGCTATGTGATGCCTTTTGAAATGCGGGCGGTCCTGGAAGAGCTCCGGGAAGCCGTGCCGGAATGCGAGGGCGTGGAGCTTTCGGTGCATTGCCACAACGACCTGGGCATGGCCACCGCCAATACGCTGGCCGGCATCCTGGGCGGAGCCGCCCAGGTGGAATGCACCATCAACGGCATCGGCGAGCGCGCGGGCAACGCGCCCCTGGAGGAAGTGGTCATGGCGCTGTACACCCGCCCCGACCTCTATGCCGCCCGCTGCGATGTGGACGCTTCCCAGATCTATATGGCCAGCAAGATCGTGTACGGCATCATCGGCAGGTCCGCTCCGCCCACCAAGCCCATTGTGGGCGGCAACGCTTTCGCCCATGAGGCGGGCATCCACCAGCATGGCGTGATGGCGCATAAAGGCACCTATGAGATCATGACGCCGGACAGCATCGGCATCCCGGCCAAACATATGGTCCTGGGCAAGCATTCCGGCAGGCACGCTTTTGAGGAGCGCCTGCGCGAGCTGGGCTTCATCCTCTCAGGAGCTGAGCTGGAAAACTGCTTTGCCTGGTTCAAGGAGCTCTGCGATAAAAAGAAGGAGGTCACGGACCGGGATATCGTGGCCATGGTACGGAACCGGGCCCCCGAACCCAGCGGCGTCTATACCCTGAAGGGCTTCTCGGTGCACGCGGGCAACGCCGAGGCTTCCACGGCCGTGGTGTCCCTGGAAAAGGACGGCGACCTGCAGGAAGAGGTGGCCATCGGCAACGGCCCGGTGGACGCGGCCTATAAGGCCGTGGATAAGATCATCGGCCCGCCGGACTACGGCTTTGAAAATTATGTGATCCAATCCGTTTCCGAGGGCAAGGACAGCATGGGCGAGGTCATGACCATGCTCCGCTACGACGACAAGATCTTTACCGGCCGGGGGCTGTCCACCGACATCATCAAAGCCAGCATCCTCTCTTATGTCCATGCCCAGAACAAATTGATGTCCTACTATCATGGGAAGGAGACGCAGCCATGACCATGACCATGACGCAAAAGATCATCGCCGCCCATTGCGGCAAAGCGGAAGTGCGGCCGGGGGAGATCGTGATGGCCGCCACGGATGTGGTGATGGGCAACGACGTGACCGCGCCCATCGCCATCCGGGAGATGGAAAAATACGGGTTCCGGGAGGTGTTCGACCGGGAAAAGGTGGTGCTGGTGCTGGACCATTTCACCCCCAATAAGGACATCAAGGCGGCCCAGCATTGCCAGGAGGTGCGCAATTTTGCCCGAAACCGGGGCATCAGCCATTTTTACGACGTGGGGCAGATGGGCGTGGAGCACGCCCTCCTGCCCGAGCAGGGCTTGGTGGGCAGCGGGGACCTGGTGATCGGCGCCGATTCCCATACCTGCACCTACGGGGCATTGGGCGCTTTTTCCACCGGCGTGGGCTCCACGGACATGGCCTTTGCCATGGCTTTCGGCAAGGTGTGGCTCAAGGTCCCCGCCGCCATCCGCTTCGTCCTGCGCAACCAGCCCGGCCGCTGGGTGGGCGGCAAGGATATTATATTGAACATCATCGGCAGCATCGGCGTGAGCGGCGCCCAGTACAAGTCCATGGAATTCTGCGGCGAGGGGATCAGCCGGCTTTCTCTGGACGACCGCTTCTGCATCGCCAATATGGCCGTCGAGGCCGGGGCCAAAAACGGCATCTTCCCCGTGGATGAGCAGACGGCGGCTTACGAGCGCCGGACCCGGGGCCGCAGCGCCGCTTATGCGGCGGACGACGGAGCGGAGTATGAGGCCACCTATGAGATCGACCTGTCCGCCATCCGCCCCACCGTGGCCTTTCCCCATTCGCCGGACAATATCCGCGACGTGGAGGAGGCGGGGGACATCGGCATCGACCAGGTGGTGATCGGCTCCTGCACCAACGGCAGGCTGGAGGACCTGAGCATAGCGGCCGAGGTGCTGGCGGGGCGCAAAGTCCATAAAAATTGTCGGGTGATCGTGATACCGGCCACCCAGCAAATTTATCTGGACGCGCTGGAAAAGGGCTATATCGCCGCCTTCGTCCAGGCCGGCTGCGCCGTCTCCACCCCCAGTTGCGGTCCCTGCCTGGGCGGGCATTTGGGGGTGCTGGCCAAGGGCGAGCGGGCCCTGGCCACCACCAACCGGAATTTTGTGGGCCGCATGGGGCATCCGGAGAGCGAAGTCTATCTGGCCGGCCCGGCGGTGGCCGCCGCCACGGCGGTGGCCGGCAGGATCGTGACGCCGGACAGTTTGGGAGGGTTTTGAGATGAAAACGCAAGGAATGGTGACCAAATACGGGGACAACGTCGATACGGACGTGATCATCCCCGCCCGCTATCTGAATACGGCGGACTTGAAAGAGCTGGCCGCCCACTGCCTGGAGGATCTGGACCCGGGTTTCGCCCGGCGGGTGCGGCCCGGCGGCATTTTGGTGGGGGGAACGAATTTCGGCTGCGGTTCCTCCCGGGAGCATGCGCCCCTGGCCATCAAGGCCTGCGGCGTCGCCTGCGTGGTGGCGGAGGATTTTGCCCGGATCTTCTACCGGAACGCCATCAATATCGGGCTGCCCATCCTGGAATGCCCGGAAGCCGCGCGCCGCGCCGAGACCGGGGAGATCCTGGAAATCGATTTCGATTCGGGAACCGTGGTCAACCTGACGAAAGGCGAACGCTACAGCGCCCATCCCTTCCCCCCCTTCTTACAGCAGATCATCCGCCTCGGCGGCCTGCTGCAGGCGGCCAGGCAGCGGTTTGAGGAGGAGCAGCCATGAAATTCAGCATCGCCCTGATCAAGGGAGACGGCATCGGCCCGGAGGTCGCCGCCGCCGCGGCCGCCGCCCTGGAAACAATCGGCCGGGCGTTCTGCCATACCTTTTTGTTCCGGGAAGCATTGGCCGGCGGCTGCGCCATCGACGCCGCGGGAGTACCGCTGCCCCAGCACACGCTGCGCATCTGCCAGGACAGCGACGCCGTGCTGCTGGGCGCGGTGGGGGGGCCGAAATGGGACGACCTGCCGGGGGAACTGCGGCCGGAGCGGGCCATCCTGGGGCTTAGGCAGGAGCTGGGTCTCTACGCGAATTTCCGTCCCGCCCTGCTGCATCCGGCCCTGGCCGCGCGCTCGCCCCTCCGGCCGGAGCTGGCCCTTGGCCTGGATCTGGTGATTGTCCGGGAACTGACCGGCGGCATCTACTATGGCGAAAGCGGCAGGCGGGTTGCCGAATCCGGGGCGGAGGCGTACGATACGGAGCGCTATGCTGAGCCGGAGATCCGCCGGATCGGCCGCCGCGCCTTTGAGCTGGCCATGATCCGCCGCAAAAACCTGGTCAGCGTGGATAAGGCCAATGTGCTGGAAAGCTCCCGGCTGTGGCGGGAAACCATGCGCAGCCTGGCAACGGATTTCCCGGAGGTGGCGTACCGGGATATGTATGTGGATAACGCCGCCATGCAGCTGATCCGGGACCCGGCCCAGTTCGATGTGATCGTCACCAGCAATCTGTTCGGCGATATCCTGTCCGACGAAGCCTCCGTGCTGACCGGATCCATCGGGCTGCTGCCTTCGGCCTCCCTGGGGGAGGGCAGCCGCGGCCTCTACGAGCCCATCCACGGCTCCGCGCCGGATATCGCCGGACAGGGCCTGGCCAACCCCCTGGCGGCCATCCTCTCCGCCGCCCTGCTGCTCCGGCATTCCCTGGACCTGCCGGAGGAAGCCCGCTCTTTGGAGCGGGCGGTGGAGGCGGCGCTGGACGGCGGGTACCGCACGGCGGATCTGGCCGGCCCGGGAGCCGGGGCGGCGTCCACGTTGGAAATGACGGAGCAGGTCCTGAGGGAGATCCGCCGGTAATTTTTAAAAATTTTTCAATAATTCTTGACAGACAGGCCCCGTTTACTGTATAATTTATGCCAATATATCCGTAGCGCGATTCGGCGCCGAGGAGCAGCCCATGTCGTACCTATTTGCCAGCGTAATCGTAGTCGTTATTAGCATTATCGTGATTATTATCAACGATAATGCTTCTTGGCGTTGCGCTGGCGGAGGTGTATAAAGGGCAGATCTAGACACCCTTTCAGGCCTTACAGCAAAACGCTGTAAGGCCTTATTTTTTTCCTTAACTAAAGCCCGACCGGGGAAAGGAGCCACAGCAATGATGTTAAGCGGCGCGCAAATCTTGATCGAGGAACTGATCCGCCACGAGGTAAAAACGGTATTCGGCTATCCGGGCGGCGCCGTGCTGGATATTTACGATCAGCTGTACCGGTACGGCGACCGGATCGGGCATGTGCTCACCGCCCATGAGCAGGGCGCGGTCCATGCCGCCGACGGCTATGCCCGGGTGTCCGGGAAAACCGGCGTGGTGATCGCCACCAGCGGCCCCGGCGCCACCAATCTGGTGACCGGCATCGCCAACGCCTATCTGGACTCAGTGCCTTTGATCGCCATCACCGGCAACGTGGCCCTGTCTTTGCTGGGCCGGGACAGCTTTCAGGAAGTGGATATCGTCGGCATCACCCAGCCGGTGGTCAAACACAGCTACATCGTCCGGGACGTGCGGGAACTGGCGGCCGTGCTGCGGTCGGCTTTCGTCATCGCCAGCCAGGGCAGAAAGGGTCCGGTGCTGATCGACATCCCCAAATCGGTGCAGAAGGATTGCTGCGAATACCAGGGGGAGAGCGCCGCCCTGCCGGCCTCTTCGGAGGCGGCCCCGGACCTGGCCGAGGCGCTGGGGGTGATCGCCAAGTGCCGGCGCCCCTTCATCTATTGCGGCGGCGGCGTGCTGGCTTCCCATGCGGAGCAGGAGGTGCTGGCGTTGTCGAAGCGCCTGGGCGCGCCGGTGGGCCTGAGCATGATGGGCCTGACCGCCGTTCCCGCCTCCTATGAGCTGAACCTGGGCATGTGCGGCATGCACGGCAACTACGCGGCCAACGCCGCCCAGTCAAGGGCCGATCTGATGATCGCCGTGGGCAGCCGCTTCAGCGACCGGGCCACCGGCGATATCGGGGAATATACCAAAAACCGCACCGTCATACATATCGACGTGGACGAGGCGGAATTGGGCAAAAACGTGCATTCCCTGATCGAGCTGTGCGGGGACGCCCGCTGCATCCTCCACCGGCTGCTGGAGCAACTGCCCGCCGCGGTAAACGAGGAATGGCGGCGTACGGTCCTGGAATACCGGCGGCAGGAGCGGCAACCGGAAGACGGGGAGGAGTTTTCGCCCGGCAACATCATCCGGGCCGTTGCCCGAGAGGTGGGCGCGGATACGCCGGTAGCCACCGACGTGGGCCAGCATCAGATGTGGGTGATGCAAAATTACCGCTTTGAGCAGCCGCGCACCCTGCTCACCTCCGGCGGCCTGGGCACCATGGGCTTCGGCATGGGGGCGGCCATCGGCGGCTGCATCGCCGCCGGCCGCAGGAGAACGGTGCTGTTTACCGGCGACGGCAGCTTCGGCATGAACCTGACCGAGCTGGCCACCGCGGTGACTCAGAGGCTGCCTCTGCTGATCGTGCTGCTGAACAACGGAGCTTTGGGCATGGTGCGGCAATGGCAGAGCATGTTCTACAACGGACGCTATTCCGCCACCACCCTGGAGCGCAAGACGGATTTTGTCAAGGTGGCGGAGGCCTTCGGCGCAAGGGGCCGCCGCATCCGCGACCTGGCGGAGCTGCGGGAGGCTTTCCGGGAGGGTTTACCGGAGCAGGGGCCCTTGATCCTGGACTGTTGCATCGGCCGGGACGAAAAGGTCTTTCCCATGATCCCCCCCGGCGGATCCATGAAAGACATCAGGCTTAAGTAGGAGGCGAGCAAGATGGATGAACGGTTTACAGTGGGGCTGATCGTGGAAAACCATCACGGTGTGCTGAACCGCATCGCCGGGCTGTACGGCAAGCGCTGCTACAACATTGACAGCCTGGCCGTGGGGGAGACCGAGGACCCCCGTTTCTCCCGGATGACCATCGTTTCCACCGGCGATGCGTATACCCGCTGCCAGACGGTGAAACAGCTCAACAAGCTGCAGGACGTGAAACTGGCCATGCTGCTCCCGGAAGAGCAGGCCATCTCCGTGGAGCATCTGCTGATCAAGATGAGGACCAACGGCGGCGGCAACGCGGAGCTGGCCAGCCTAATCAACGATTACGGCGGCAAGATCGTGGATCTGGGCGAGCATTTTCTCACCGCCGACCTGACCGGCGGCACGGAAAAGATCCAGGAATTCATCACAAAATGCGTACCTTTCGGCATCCTGGAGCTGTGCCGCTCCGGCAGCCTCTCGCTCTCCAGGGGCACGGAAAACGTGTTGAGCATCGAAGCGTTCAAATGAAAAAGCATTCAAATAAAAACAGGAGGAACCAACAATGGCTAAAATGTACTATGAAGAGAATTGCGACAGCGCCCTGCTCCAGGGCAAAACCGTTGCCGTGGTGGGCTACGGCAGCCAGGGCCACGCCCATGCCCAGAATCTCCGCGACAGCGGCGTGAAGGTGGTGGTGGGCCTGTACGAGGGCTCCCAAAGCGCGGAACTGGCCCGGGAGGACGGCTTTCAGGTCCTGAACACCGAGGACGCGGCGCAGCAGGCCGATATCGTGATGCTGCTGGTCAACGACGAGAAGATGGCGGCGCTCTACCGCGACAAGGTGGCCCCTTACTTAAAAAGCGGCATGACCTTAGGCTTTGCCCACGGCTTCAATATCCATTACCAGCAGATCGTTCCGCCGGCGGACGTGGACGTGATCATGATCGCGCCCAAAGGCCCCGGCCATACGGTGCGGAGCCAGTATCAGGAGGGCAAGGGCGTGCCCTGCCTGATCGCGGTGGAGCAGGACGCCAGCGGCCGGGCCAAGGAGACCGCCCTGGCTTACGCCTGGGGCATCGGCGGCGCCCGGGCCGGCGTGTTGGAGACCACCTTCAAGGAAGAGACGGAAACGGACCTGTTCGGCGAACAATGCGTGCTGTGCGGCGGCGTGACCGCTTTGATGAAGGCGGGCTTCCAAACGCTGGTGGAAGCGGGATACCAGCCGGAAAGCGCCTATTTCGAATGCGTCCATGAAATGAAGCTCATCATCGACCTGGTGATCAAGGGCGGCCTTTCCTTCATGCGCTATTCCATCAGCGACACGGCGGAATTCGGCGATTACTCGGTGGGGGACCGCATCATTACCGAGCAGACCAAGGAGGAAATGCGCCAAGTCTTAAGCGAGATCCAAAGCGGGGAATTCGCCGGGAAGTGGATCGCGGAAAACCAGGCCGGCCGCCCCAATTTCCTGGCCCGCCGCAAGCAGGAGGCGGAGCTGCCGGTGGAACAGGTGGGCGCGGAGCTCAGGGCCAAGATGAGCTGGCAGCAGCAGCCCGGCAAATAAGGAGGAGCAGCCATGTCCAACGCCTTGGGTTTGGCAGAGGTAGCCAACGCGCCGAAACGGGCGCTGATGAAGGCCATGGGTTATACGGATCAGCAGCTCCGGAAACCCCTGGTCGGCATCGTCAATTCCTGGAACGAGGTGGTGCCGGGCCATGTCCATCTGCGGCAGATCGCCCGGGCCGTCAAGGATGGGGTGCTGATGAACGGCGGCACGCCTTTGGAATTTAACACCATCGCCGTCTGCGACGGGCTGGCCATGGGCCATCAGGGCATGCACTACTCCCTGCCCTCCCGGGAACTGATCGCGGACAGCATTGAAATCATGGCCCGGGCCCATTGCTTCGACGCCCTGGTCCTGATCCCCAACTGCGATAAAGTCGTCCCCGGCATGCTGCTGGCAGCGGCCCGCCTGGACCTGCCCGCCGTGTTCGTCTCCGGCGGGCCCATGCTCTCGGCGGACGGCAGCGATCTGAACACCGTGTTCGAAGCGGTGGGGGCCTATCATGGGGGTAAACTGGATGAGCAGGAGCTTTGCTCCCTGGAAGACCGGGCCTGCCCCGGCTGCGGCTCCTGCTCCGGCATGTTCACGGCCAATTCCATGAACTGCCTCTCCGAGGCCTTGGGCATGGCGCTGGCCGGCAACGGCACCGCGCCGGCGGTTTATGCCGAACGGCTGCGGCTGGCCAAAAGCGCCGGGGAAACAGTGATGGCAGCGCTAACAAACGATATCCGGCCCTCCGCCGTCCTCAGCGCCGCCGCCATCCGGAACGCCCTCACCGTGGATATGGCCCTGGGCTGCTCCACCAATTCGGTGCTGCATCTGTTCGCCCTGGCCCATGAGCTGGGGCTCAGTATCGGCCTGGACACGGTCAACGAGGTCAGCGGCCGCACGCCCAATCTCTGCCGCCTGGCCCCGGCGGGCCGGCACCATATGCAGGATCTGCACGCGGCAGGGGGCGTTTACGCGGTGATGGGAGAGCTGCTGGCAGCCGGCCTGCTGGCCGGGGAGGCGCTGACCGTGACCGGCCGGACGCTGGCTCAGGCCCTGGAGGGGCATGCGGTCCGGGACCGGTCGGTGATCCGGCCCTCTCACGACCCCTACGCCAAGACCGGCGGCCTGGCCGCGCTGTTCGGCAACCTGGCCCCTGAAGGCGCGGTGGTCAAGCAGAGCGCCGTCAGGGAATCCATGCTTTGCTTCACGGGCCGGGCCCGGGTCTACGACCGGGAGGAAGACGCGGTGGCGGCCATTTACGCCGGGCAGATTGAACCTGGCGACGTGGTGGTGATCCGCTACGAAGGCCCGGCAGGCGGTCCGGGCATGCGGGAGATGCTCTCCCCCACCTCGGCCATTATCGGCATGGGGCTGGGAGAATCCGTGGCCCTGATCACGGACGGCCGCTTCTCCGGCGCCACCCGGGGCGCGGCCATCGGCCATGTGTCGCCGGAAGCGGCGGCGGGCGGGACCATCGCCTATGTGCGGGAGGGGGACCGCATCAGCATCGACATCCCGGGCCGGGCGCTGAACCTGCTGGTCGGGGAAGGGGAACTGGAACAACGGAGGACGGAACAGCCCTTGCGTCCCTGCCGGGACATCAAGGGATACCTGAAGCGCTACCGGGAGCGGGTATGCTCCGCGGATCAGGGCGCCATCGTTACCTAGACGGAGAGACAGGAAGGAAACATTATGTTGACCTTAGATAAATTCTATTTGGCCGGGCATGTGCTGAAAGACGTGGTGCGGAAAACGGACCTGATCTTCGCGCCCGGCCTGGCGCCCGGCGCGGAGCTATACTTAAAGACGGAGAATCTGCAGAAAACCGGCTCGTTTAAGGTGCGGGGGGCTTATTTCAAGATGTCGTCCCTCACGGCGGAAGAAAAAGCCCGGGGGGTGGCGGCCTGCTCCGCCGGGAACCATGCTCAGGGCGTGGCCCTGGCGGCCCAGAGCTTCGGCATCAAGGCCACCATCTTTCTGCCCGCCACCGCCCCTATTTCCAAAATCGAGGCCACCCGCCGCTACGGCGTGGAGATCCGGCTGGTGGACGGCGTGTATGACGACGCCTATAACGAGGCGCTGGCTTTCCGGGATGAAACCGGCGCCATGTTTGTACATCCCTTCGACGACGAGCAGGTGATCGCCGGCCAGGGTACCATTGCCCTGGAGTTGCTGGACCAGCTGCCGGAGATGGAAGCGCTGGTGGTGCCGGTGGGCGGCGGCGGGCTGATTTCCGGCATGGCCGCCGTGGTCAAAACGCTGCACCCCTCCTGCAAGGTCTACGGCGTGCAGGCCGCCGGCGCGGCCAGCATGAAGCAGTCGCTGGACGGCAAGAGCTGCCGCTGCCTGGAGACGCTTTCCACCTTTGCCGACGGCATTGCCGTGAAAGAGCCGGGGCAGCTCACCTATGAGCTGTGCGGCCGCTATGTAGACGAAATGGTCACCGTCTGCGACGACGAGATCGCCACGGCCATCCTGGCCCTGATGGAGCAGCAAAAGCTGGTGGCCGAAGGCGCCGGGGCTGTGGCGGTGGCGGCGGCTATGTTCGGCAAGCTGCCTCTGGAAGGGAAAAAGGTCTGCGCCATGGTCTCCGGCGGCAACATCGACGTGAACATCCTCTCCCGGGTGATCAACCGGGGCCTGCTGACCTCGGGCAGGCTGACCAATCTGACCATCGCCCTCATCGATAGGCCGGGGCAGCTCCGGGAAGTCTCGTCCATCATCGCGGCGGAGGATGCCAATATCATCCGCGTCCAATACACGCCCGGCGGTGAAAACATGGCCATCAGCGGCTGCTACCTGAATATCTCGATGGAAACGCGCAACCATGAGCATTTGCAGCAGATCCGCAACGCCCTGCAGGCCAAAGGCTTCAGGCTGTGCGGCTGAGCGCCAGGCTGTCCATAAACTGCGCCATACGTCTTTCCGCCCCGCAAAGGCAAAACCGGCCTTTGCGGGGACCCCGGATTGTCGGGATGTCCAGCGTCGGTCACGTACGTTTGAGTATGCTCCCTAGCTGGCCATCCCTGCCGCCTAGTCCGGCTTGTTTCTGAACAGCCTGGGTTAAAACGGAGTTTTCGGACAGGCTGAGCGCCAGGCAGGTGGCGGACATTGGCCGCGATTTATTGCCCAGCCGCGCATCAGCTTGTTGTGGTCGGCGGCGTTCTGTGGTATGATGATGGTAGTAGCGGGGGAGGTCGAGGGAACGGGAGGAACGGTTCTTGAGCCATATCATCGAAGTATCCGGCCTGCATAAATCCTACGGGGCCGTACACGCGGTAAAAGGCCTGGATTTCTATGTGGAAAGCGGGAAAATCTTTGCCTTTTTGGGTCCGAACGGGGCGGGCAAATCCACCACCATTGATATCATCTGCACCTTTTTAAAGCCGGACAGCGGCCAGGCTGTGGTGGACGGGCATATTTTGGGCGAGGAGGATCATGCCATCCGCTCCGTCATCGGCGCGGTGTTTCAGGACAGATTGCTGGACGACCTGCTCACGGTGCAGGAAAACCTGAAGATCCGCGGCGGTTTCTACGGCCTGAAAGGGCGGCGGCTGGACGGCATCATCCGGGAGGTGGCCCGCGCCACCGGCGTTGCCGAGATTTTGAAACGCCCCTACGGCAAATTGTCCGGCGGGCAGAGAAGAAGATGCGACATTGCGCGGGCGCTGGTCAATACGCCCAGAATCCTCTTTTTGGACGAACCCACCACCGGACTGGACCCCCAGACCCGTAAAAATGTCTGGGAGACCGTCGCCGCCCTGCAAAGGCAAACCGGCATGACCGTCTTTCTCACCACGCATTATATGGAGGAAGCGGCGGGAGCGGATTTTGTGATCGTCATCGACGACGGCCAGATCGCGGCCAAAGGCACGCCGGCCCAGCTGAAAGAAAAATATACCACGGATAAGCTGACCCTGATTTGCCGCGACCCGGAGCGGGTGCGCGCGCTGCTGGCGGCGCAGCAGATCCGCTACGAACGGCAAGCCGACCGGGTGATGGTCGGCATACCCTCCACCCTGGCGGCTTTGCCCCTCCTGGAGCAGGCGGCCGATTTCATTTCCGGCTTCGAGGTGACCACCGGCACCATGGACGACGCCTTTATCGCCATTACGGGAAAGGAAATACGGGAATGATCGGATTTGCGAAAAGAAATCTGCTGGTCTTCTTCAGAGACAAGGCGGCGGTGTTCTTTTCCCTGCTGGCTGTTTTGATCATTATCGGCCTATACGCCCTGTTTTTGGGAGAGGTGTGGGTGGGCGGCTTCCAGGGCATGAGCGGCGTCAGATACCTGATGGACACCTGGATTATGGCCGGGCTGCTGGCCGTCACCTCCGTCACCACCACCATGGGCGCCTTCGGCATCATGGTGGACGACAAAACAAAAAAGATCATCAAGGACATCACTGCCTCGCCGTTGAAGCGCAGCAGCATCGCGGGGGGATACATCCTCAGCTCCTTCATCATCGGCGTGATTATGAGCCTGGTCGCCCTGGCGCTGGCGGAGATCTATGTGATGGCCAACGGCGGCGCGCTGCCGGATCCGGCGACGCTGGTCAAGGTGCTGGGACTGATCCTGCTTTCCACCTTTACCAATACCTCCCTGGTGCTGTTCCTGGTCTCCTTTTTCAGAAGTTCCACCGCCTTTTCCACGGCCAGCACGATCCTGGGCACGCTGATCGGCTTTCTGACCGGCATTTATCTGCCCATCGGCCAACTGCCCGCAGGCGTACAATGGGTGGTCAAAATTTTCCCGGTTTCCCATTCGGCGGCCTTATTCCGGCAGGTGATGATGGCCGATCCCATCGCGCAAACCTTTGCCGGCGCTCCGGAGGAAGTGCTGCTGGGGTTCAAACAGACCATGGGGGTGGTTTTCCAATTCGGAGAGACCGTCATACCGCCTGTTGTGAGCCTGGCTATCCTGGCCTTCACCGCCATACTGTTCTTCGGCCTGTCCATTCTGCGGCTGTCGCGGAAAAACAGCTGACCACGGGAGCGGCCGGCGCAGCAGACAAAAAAGCAACCGGCGGCGCTAAGCCGCGGTTGCTTTTTTGCCGGGCCGCTGCGATCCCGGCGCGCGCAGAGTCCTTCGGGTCCGGCGGTCCGGCTGTATCCCGCTAGCGGCAGGGTCAGCGGCGGGCGCCGCCCCTGGAAGCGCCGTGGTGCCGCAATTTGCCATAGGCCAGGCAGAAGAGCAGCGCCAGCCCGGCGTAACCCACCAGGGGGTAGAGGGTTTTCACCAGGTTGGAAAACCCCAATTGGCTGCACAGCAGGGCCGCCGCTGCCGTGCCGACGATCAGCCCCGTTGCGGAGGCGGACCGTTCCACGTCCATAAGCCGGGTGGCGAACCCGTACAAGGAACTGACCGCGGTGGTATAGACCTCGGCGATCAGCACCAGGGCGAAGAAAAACTGCGCCAGGGGGGAAATCCGCCCCGCGATATAGACCATGGGCACCTCCAGCCGGGAGGCCTGGGCAAAACAGCTGAGCATGGCCAGGCAGATCATCAGCGCGGCCATGCCTAAACCCAAACCGCCCCAGAGGGCCCCGTATTTCACCGCCCGGCTGTTTTGGGCTTTGGCCCCCAGCGGGCCCAGCACCGCGATGGAGAGGATCAGGTTGTAGGACACATACAGCACCGCGGAGAGGAACCAGTTGGCGATCAGGCCGCCGCCGGGACTGCTTGCCGGAGGGGCGGCCGTAAAGTCCGGCGGCGCTCTCAGAATTGTGCACAGGCTGATCAGCATCACGGAGAGGATGAGGAAAGGCGCCACATAGCTGATGGCGTTGATCACGGCGTCCAGGCCCCGCAACACGGTAAAGGCGGTCAGGGCGGCCATGATCAGACTGCCGGCCAGGGGCGGCCAGCCGAACTGCTGGGCGAACAGCGCGCCGGAGCCTGCCATCATGGTGGTGAGGGCCCCGAAGAGGAAAAAAACGATGATCCAATCCATGAGCGCGCCCAGGAACCCCCCGGCGCTATGCCGGATGATCTCCTGATGGGAACGGGCGCCCAGCCGCCTGCCCAGGCCGATGACGATGCGTCCGAACACGACGAACAGCAGGGTGGCCAGGAGCAGGCCGGCCAGGCCCCGGGCGCCGAAATTGGCGAAGAACTGCAGGATCTCCTGGCCGGTGGCGAAGCCCGCGCCCACCACGGTCCCGATATAGGTCGCCGCGACTTTAAAAGCGGAGACAGAGTTTTTCCCCATTTCGCCACTCCTTCAGGTTGATCCGTATCCGGCAGGACGTCCGGCTGAAACCGCCATACTATCTATATGTCTTAAGGGCGGCGGTCATCCGTCGATTGATGCGGGGGAGAGGTCGGCAGGCGCCCGTCAGCCCAAATGTTTTGCCCAAGCGGCGAAATTTCCATATAAAAAGCCGGAAAAGTATGATACAATAGGGAAAAATTGCGGAAAAAGAGGAAGCGCGGACGATGCTGATCACAGTGATTATGTTTCTGACCATCCTGTTCCTGCCCCGCCTGATCATCCTGGCCACGGATAAAGTGAAGTTTCTCAATGCGCTGGGCTCGGTGTTTCTCTGCTATTTCATCGGCTTGCTGCTCAGCTTTTTTTTCAAAGCCGGGGGAGCGGATATCGGCCTGGCTTCCGATGTTTCCTCGGTGCTGGTATGCGTGGCCATGCCGCTCATCCTGTTTTCCGCGAACCTGCCCGCTTTAAAAAAGCTGGCCAAGCCCATGCTCACTTCCTTTTCCATGAATTGCGTGGCGGCGGTGGCGATGGCGGTGGCCGGCTTTTTTCTCTTTAAAAATATTATTCCGGCGGCGGAGAATATCAGCGCCATGCTGATCGGCTCCTATGTGGGCGGCACGCCCAATATGATCGCCATCGGCAAAGCCCTGGGGTCCAGCCACAGCCAGATCCTGCTGCTCCAGACGGCGGATATGATCGGCGGCGGCACTTACTTCCTGCTGCTGCTGTCCCTGATGCCCTGGCTGACCAAAAAGCTCCTGCCGCAGTACATGCCTGTGGGGATCGCCGCCAACCCGGAGATAACGGAGGAAACCCGGCGCTATGCGAAAGAATTCAGCGGCAAAAAACAAAGCGTCAAACCGCTGAAAGCCTTTTTAAGCCGCGTGGGGCTCGTGGGGTTAGCCGTGCTCTGCTTTGCCGTGGCGGCGGCCGTCTGCCTGGCGCTCCCCAGTCACTACGGCAATACCGGCCTGGCTAAACTGAGCGAATATACCGTGGTGATCATGCTGGTGGTGACCACCGGCGGCATTGCCCTGTCTTTTGTTAAAAAGATCAGGAACGCGCCCGGCTCCTACGGCACCGGCCTCTACCTGATCCTGATGTTTGCCGTGGTGATGGGTTTAAGCTTCGACCTTTCCGCCATCCGGCAGGTGCTGCTGCTGCTGGCCATGGAACTGGTGGTGCAATACGGCACGGTCATGCTGCATCTGGGCATGGCCAAACTGGGCAAAATCGACAGCCATACCATGGTCATCACCTCCTGCGCGGGGATTTTCGGCCCGCCTTTTATCATCCCGGTGGCAAAAGCCCTGCGCAACGACGAAGTCATCCTGCCGGGCATCCTCTGCGGCATCCTGGGCCTGGTGATCGGCAATTATGTGGGGATCGGGGTGGGAAGCTTTCTCCGCCTATTCGTTTAGCAGGCGGCGCGGGCCGGGTTCGCCTGTCCGCCGCGGCCGCGGCAGGAGCGGTGCAATAAAACAAACCAGATATAATTAAGAAGACATACTTACCGTCAGGCAAGTATGTCTTCTTGCTTCCATTGCAATCGGCGTTATTGAAATCGGCCGCCGGCGGCCTAAGCGCCGTTCTTCTTCCCTTTGCGGCGCTGATAGAGGCGGAAGGCCGTGATCAGCATGCCGGCGAGGCAAATGCCAGCCGCCGTGATATAGGAAAGGCGCATGCCGAACATGAAGGCTTCGTTTTGTCCCGCCTGGTACCCGGTGACATGGTACCCCAGCCTGACGCTCATGCCGCCGTAGAGGATGGCGGTGGAAAGGGCAATGCCCAGGGTAAAACCGAGGTTGCGCACCAGGGCGCTGACGCTGCCGCCGATGCCCAGCTTTTCCCGGGGCAGCAGGGACATGATCAGCGAGGTGTTGGGCGATTGGAACAGGCCGTTGCCCAGGGATGTCATTCCGATGAACAGGCCCAGCAACAGATAGACCGGGGACGCGGTCAGCGTGGTCATCAGCAGCAGGCCGCCGCTGGTTACGGACAGGCCGATCAGCGTCAGCAGCTCGGAGCCGATTTTATCGGAAAGATAGCCGCTGGCGGGCGAGACCAAAGACAGGACCAGCGGGTAAATGGTCATGAACAGCCCGGCCCGGTCCGGGGTCATGTTCAGCACGTTCTGCAAATAAAAGGGCAGCACAATATTGGAGCAGGAAATGGCCACAAAGGAAGTGAAAGCGCAAAAAATACTGACGGAGAACCATTTGTTTCTGAAGATGCTCAGGTCCAGCAGGGGCGTTCTGGTTTTCCGCTCCACTATAAAAAAGCAGACGCCCGCGGCAACGGCCACGGCGAACAGGGAGAGGATCAGCGGGTCGCCATACCCGACGGCCTGTCCGTATTCCAGGCCGATGAACAGCGGGGCGATGGTTAAGAGCAGCAGGACCCCGCCCCAAAGATCCAGCTTTTCCCCGGACTTGGTATCCGTTTTGCCGGAGAATTTCAGATTGACGATATAAGCGGCCAGCCCGATCGGTACATTGACCCAGAATAAATATTCCCAACTGGACACGGAAATGATCAGGCCGCCCAAAGCCGGCCCCGCCATGGAGCCTAAGGCTACGAAGGTGCCGTTGATGCCCAAGGCCCGCCCCCGTTCATGAGGCGGGAAGGTGCGGGTGATGATGCCCTGGCTGTTGGCCATGCCGGCCGCGGCGCCCACGGCCTGAACGGTCCGGGCCGCGATGAGCAGGGGCAGGCTGTGGGTGACGCCGCAGAGAAAAGAGCCGATGGTGAACACCAGCAGCCCCAGGCGGAAGATCTTGCCCTGGCCTTTCAGGTCGCCCAGCCGCCCGAAGATTAAAATGCAGACGGTGATGACGATCAAATAGGAACTGACCACCCAGGCGATATGGCCGGTATCCACGTCGAGCGCTTGGGCCATGTAGGGCAGCGCCACATTGACAATGCTGCTGTCCAGGGTGGCCATAAACGTCATGACCACGGTGATCAGCAGCAGAATCCATTTGCCATGAGTGTCAACACTTGTTTTCTCGTCCATTACGTATTTGTCCTTTATGTTTGGTTTCAACGACGCCCGCTCCCGTTGCGGCCGCTATCTCCGGAACTGCCTGGTTGTGGTTCCTCAGGCAGTGAGAGCAATAATTCGGCAATTGTTACAATTATTATATCATAAAACCCGATGATGAAAGTGTCAAGAGCCTGCCCCTGTCTGCCGGCAAATTTCGGCATGGAAAAACCACCCGCCGTGCGGGTGGAACAAAGCCGTCGATTCTCCGCTGGGACAGGCGGTCAGGCGGCCGTCTAGGCGTCCGCCAATCTTTTTTGCGTAACCAAATAATCGTAAAAGATGCGGGCCGCCTGATCTAAGTGACGGTCCTTTTTGGTCAGCAAATAGACCAAGCGGGCCAACGGATCTTTGATTTTAAGGATGGAAACCCGGTGGCTGCTGAGCGACGGAGTCAGCGGCATAATGGCTATGCCCAGGTTGGAGGCGACAAAAGCGCAGATGGCGTCGCATTCTCCCACAGAAAAGATCACCTTGGGTTCGATGCCCGCCGCATGGAAATAATCCTCGATGTACATCCGCAAAGGATCGCGCGGGTTCATGGTAATAAAGCTTTCATCTTTCAGGTCGAAGATGGTTATCTCTTCTTTTTGGGCCAGCGGATGGCCTTGGGGCACCACCAAATAAAGGTCCTGCTTAAATACGGGAATATGCTCTACGGTGGGATCCCCCAGCTTGGTTGTGAACACCATGTCCAAATTGCCGCTATGGAGCTGCGTGATCATATCGGTCGTGAAGCCCTCTACCAAATTGAAAGCAATCCGGCGGTGCCCCAGAAAACTGTAGAACTCGTCGATCAGCCGGGGCATGTAATCAAAGCTCAAACTATACACATAGCCCACGTTGATAATCGGATGATTGAGCTGCTCAATCGCGCTAAGCCCCCGGGACAGGTCCTCCAGGGCGCTTTGGGCATAGGGCAGGAAGGTCGTTCCGTATTTGGTCAGGGAAACCTGTTTGCCCTGTTTTTCAAAGAGCGGCACTCCCAGTTCCTTTTCCAGCTCGGCCAGGGCGTAGCTAAGGCTTGGCTGAGAAATATACAAAACCTCCGCCGCTTTGGTATAATGCAGCATTTTTGCCATGGTACAAAAATATCTCAATTGCTGTAAAGTCATAGCGGTTTATCCGCCGGGCCGGCGGCCTCACTCCGTTTCATGCCCTCAAGCAGCCTAAATAGAGGAGTTTGATCATTTGATTAAGATATTGTATTGGACTTGTTTATTTTAATAGCATAATATAAAACTCAGCAAGATGCAATATGTGAATGAAGCTTGTGTAGAAACATGAAAGGTGGATGGAGCAATGAGCAATTGGTATGCGGCGTTTCCCGGAGAAGAATACCGGATGAGATGGCAAAGAGCCCAGCAGTTGATGAAAGATGCGGGGATGGACGGTTTAATCGTTTCCAGCAAGGAAAACGTGGTTTATTTTACCGGCATCGAAACAGTGGGCTGGGATTCCAAGCATCGTCCTTTGGGCGTGATCATCCCCGCGCAGGGGGAGCCGGCGGTGGTTTTGGCGGAAACGCTGATGACGGTGGCGGAACTGACCTGCGCTGTTGCCAACCGCTATCCCTGGGGCGGGTGGCGTTATCCGGACGCGCCCAAGGATCCGATTGTCGGTATCCTTCAGGCCGTTTCGGATCTGGGTATCAGCAGCGGCAGCATCGGGATGGAATTTGGCTACGGACAGCGCGTCGGCATGTCCCAGGATGATCTGCAACTGCTGCTGAAAGGGCTTTCCGCCGCTTCCGTCGTGGATGCCTCGGGGCTGTTATGGGAACTGCGCATTATCAAGACGCCGCGGGAAATAGCAATGATGCGCAAGGTCTGCCTGGATACCTGCGCCGCTTTTCAGGCCGGTTACGAGGCGCTGCACGCAGGCATGACAGAGATGGAATTGATGGGCGTGATCTTTGCCGAAATGTGCCGTCTGACGAATTGCCGTCCCAGCTTCCTGGGGATCCGTTCCGGCAAAGAGAAATATCCGATGATCAATGTGATGCCTTTCGATAAGCCCATCGAACAAGGAGACCTGGTGGTGATCGACGGCGGCGCGACTTACCGTTATTATCATTGCGATATGATGCGGATGGTTTCCATGGGCGAGCCTACGTCCGAGCAGAAACGGTTCTATGAATGCGAGCTGGAAGCCCAATCCGCGGGCGTCGCGGCCATGAGGCCCGGCGCCACGGCTGCCGAGGTATGCCAGGCCGCCATTGATGTCATCGACCGGCGGGGCTTCCGCCGGCACGCTCCCAATATCGAGCGGATCGGCCACGGCCTGGGCCTGGATGTGCATGAGCCCCCGTCCATGGCTTTGGCTAATCAGCAACTGTTGCGTCCCGGCATGATCCTCACTTCCGAGCCGATCTTCTCGGATTTGCCCCATTACCAGATCGGCAATTTTGCCGTCGAGGATGTGGTCCTGATCACCGAAACCGGCCATGAGGTGATGACGCCCCTGACCAAGGAATTGCTGGTGATCAGCAAATAAGCGGAGGTCCTACCTATGTCTTTTGAAGAAAAAGCCCGGCAGCTGGGGTATCTGATTGACGCCCCTCCCGCCCCGTCCGCCAATTATGTGCCCGCGGTACAGACGGGCAGGCTGGTTTATACTTCCGGCAGCGGGCCCATTGTGGATAACCAGGCGGTATGCGTGGGGCGGCTGGGAGAAAACGTGACCCCGGAGGAAGGGTACGAGGCCGCCCGGATCACCGCGATCAATCTGCTGGCGGTGCTGCGGAACCATCTGGGCACCTTGGACCGGATCAGCCGCATCGTGAAACTTACCGGTTTTGTCGCCAGCGCTCCTGATTTTTCCGCACAGCCGCGGGTCGTCAACGGGGCCTCCGATCTGTTGGCGGAGGTCTTCGGTGAACAGGGGCGTCATGCCCGCTGCGCCGTGGGTGTGTCGTCCCTGCCCCGCGGTATGGCGCTGGAGATCGAACTCGTGGCGGAAATAACAGACTAGGTGGTGTTGCTCATGATCGTGGCGGTACTAGGCGGCACAGGGGCGGAAGGGCGCGGACTGGCCAGGCGTTTGGCTCAATCAGGTATGGAAGTGGTCATTGGCTCCCGGCAGGAGGAAAAGGCGCGGCTGACGGCGGAAGGCCTCGCCCGGGAATACGGTTATCAGGTTACCGGGGCTACCAACGAGGCCGCGGCCGCCCAGGCGCATCTCATTGTGCTGTGCGTGCCCTTCAGCGCGCACCGGGCTACCTTAACGGCTCTCAGCACGCTGGTGGAAGATAAAATCGTGATCGACGTGGCGGTACCTCTGGCAGCGGGCGCCCCCACCCGCTACGCGCCGCCTCCGGCCGGTTCCGCCTTGGCCGAGGCCCAGGAATTGCTGGGCCGGACCTGCGGGGTCGTGGGAGCTTTTCAGACGGTCTCTGCGCATGACATGGATTCCGGGCTGCCGCTGGAGGCCGACGTGCTCATTACCGGCGACGACGCGGACGCCAAAAAGGTGGTGCTGGAGATCGTCAAATTAATGGGCGCCCGCGGCGTCGACATGGGCGGCCTGGCGGAAGCCCCATCCGTGGAGGCCTTGACGCCGCTGCTGATCGGCATGAATAAACGCTACCGCAAGCGCGGTATCGGTATCAGATTTGTCGGGCTTTGACCCGGGATGATGAAGAAAGAAGGTGAGCATGCAGCATGGATCACATCAAAAACATCACGATCTTAGGAGCCGGCGCCGTGGGCAGCGCAACGGCCGGCACCCTGTCCCACCGCGGGTTCAAGGTAACGCTCTATAACCGCCCGGAGGATGCCGCGCAATATTTGGGCCCGATCCGGGACAATGGCGGCGTCAGGCTGCTGAACGGCGACGACGAGGGAAATTGGCCGATTCACAAGCTGACCAGCGATCTCAGAGAGGCGCTGGATGGCGCTGATCTGGTGATGGTCATGACCACTGCCTGCGGTCAAAGAAGCGTCGCGGCGGAGATGGCGCCCTATGTCAGGGACGAGCAGATCATCCTGCTCTGTTCCGGCGGCGCCGGCATCTTGGAATTCCACCGGATTTGGCGGGAACTGGGTTTCACAACCAGAGCGTTGACAGGCGAAATGGCCACCATGCCCCTGTCCGCGCGGATCGTGGCCCCCGGCCAATATATTGTCAGGCTGCCCTCCACGCCCCGCACCGCCGCTTTCCCCGGCTGCCGCAGTCAGGAATTCTGCCAGGCCATCGCCCCGGTTTTCGGTACGCAGCCGGTTGAGAACGTGCTGGATACCGGCATCAACAATCCCAACTGGCTGATCCACCCTCTTCCCATGGTGCTCAATTATGCGGAGATAGAAAGGCAGGACGGCCTGTTTTCCTTGATGAACGAAGGCATGTGCGATTGTGTGGTCCGGGCTATGGATGCGTTTGATGAGGAGCGGATAGAGATTCAGCGGAAATTGGGATTGCCCGTTGTATCTGTGGACGATATCTATATCGGCAACGGCAGCGGCCCCTGGGTTTACCGTTCCAAAGGCGAACCCATGGGCATCAAAGACCGTATCCACATGCGCTATGTGAACGACGACATACCCTATGGTTCCATGTTTCTGGCCTCTTTGGCGGCGGCGGTAGGCGTCGCGACGCCGGTCATTGACGCCACCAATATTCTGGCGGTACTGCTGGCCCGGAAGGATTATTGGTCCGAGGCCAGAACCGTCGAAAAACTGGGGCTGGCAGCTATGGATGTGGAGCAGATTAACTATTTTCTGAAAGAGGGGCGCAGCGACTGACATGAGAATCACTTCCGTACAGGTCACTTCAACAAAAATACCGACATTCCGGCCGCATAAAATGAATATCGGCACCACTTCCCATCAAGAAAACGTCATCGTCCGCCTTTATACTGACGAAGGCGTGATGGGCTACGGCGAAGCCCCGCATATGGTGGGTCATTCCGCCCTGGGAGAAACGCCCTGGACCGTCCGGGTGGTGCTGCGGGACAAGCTGATCCCGGCCCTGCTGGGCCAGGACCCCATCCGCATCGAGAGCGTCTGGGAGCTGATGCAGAAAGCCGTGCCCGGCAACAACCGGGCCAAAAGCTCGATTATTCTGGCCTGCTATGATATTGCCGGCAAGGCCCTGCATACGCCGGTCTATAATCTGCTGGGCGGAAAAGTCAGGGATAGCATCCCCTTAAGCTGGTCTCTGCCCATCGACGAGCCGGATGTGATCGTCAAAGAGGCGCTGGAAATGGCGGAACGGGGCTGGACCATTCTGAAACTGAAAACCGGGCGCAACGAGCCCGCTGCGGATGTGGAGGCGATGAAACGGGTGCGGGAGGCGGTGGGGCCGAACATCCGCATCCGCGCCGACGCCAATCAGGCCTACGATCCCCGCACCGCGATCCGGGTCGTCTCCGCTATGGCGGAGTGGGACCTGGAATTCATGGAGCAGCCTTGCCCGGCCTGGGATCTGGACGGCATGGCCACGGTGCGCAGGGCGTCGCCGGTGATGATCATGGCTGATGAAAGCCTGAAGGCTAATCCCATCAGCGAGATCGTACGCCAAGGGGCTGCGGACGCCTTGAGCATCTATGTCTGCGATCCCGGCGGGATCCTCAATGCGAAGAAACTGGCGGTAGCTGCGGAACTGAACCATTTGCAGGGATATATCGGCGGCGCGCTGGAAAGCGTGATCGGCTCCTCGGCCGGCCTGCATATTGCCGCCTCCTCTCCCTCGGTGTCCCTGGGCTGTGAAATGAGCGGCCAATATTTGCTGTCCGAAGATATCGGGGCAGAGAAGATTCCCCTGAAAGACGGATGCCTGGTAGTTCCCACCGCCCCCGGATTAGGCCTTAATATCGACGAAGAGAAGATCAAACGCTATGAGGTGGGAGCCGGCGAAACCTTTCACGCTTAGTCAGGAGGAGACACGATGAAATTCGCTTTTGCACATATGCCCACCAATGTGGAGCTGTCGGCCCGCCTGGTCGAAAGAGCGGAGGCGCTGGGTTTTGATCAGGCCTGGGTGCCGGACCAGCAGCTGTTTCTGGATCCTTATGTCTGTCTGTCCGTCATGGCCCTCCGTACCAGTTCCATCAAGCTGGGCGTGGGCGTGACCAATCCTTTTACCCGCCACCCGGCCATCAGCGCCAGGGCCATATCCTCCGTCAATGAGATAGCCGCGGGCCGCGCGGTTTTGGGGATAGGCGCCGGCAATATGAAGGAACTGGTCCAGCCGCTGCATCTGGATGCCGGCGCCGTGGCTGCCAAATGCCGGGAGGCGGCTCTGATTTCCCGGGATTTGACCAAGGGGGGCGCCGTCAATTTTCAGGGCAGCTATTTCCAAGTGGAGGGCATTGGCTTTGACGTTCCGCCCTACGGGCAGGTCCCTGTTTATCTGGCAGGCCGGGGGCCGAAGATTCTGGAGGCTGCCGGCGAGGTCGGCGACGGCGCGATTATCGGCAGCCTGGCGTCTCCGGCCGGACTGCGTTACGCAATAGGCCGGATCCGCGCGGGGGCGGAAGCGGCCGGCCGCGCGCTCACAGAATTGGATATTGTAAGCTGGACCACGGTTCATATTACAGACCATGTGGCGGAAGCCCTGGACGGGCTGCGCGTTTCCATTGGCCATCTGATGGGCGGCGCGCCCCCGGAGGTGTTGCGCATCCTCGGCTTTGACGATGAATTCATCCCCCGCCTGAAGGCCGCTTATCAGAGCGGCGGTCCCAAGGGGGCGGCGCCGCTGGTAACTGATGAAGCGATCGGGCATTTTACGCTGGTGGGATCGCCGGAAATGATTGCCGAACGGGTGGCGGCCCTGGCGGAGATTGGCGTGACGCAGCTTTCGCTGCTGATGCCGCCGGGCAATACGGAAGATCACGCCAGCGTGTTGGAGGCTTTTTGTACAAAGGTACGCCCGCAGTTGCCGGCGGGCGTGCGATGAACCGGACCAAAACCGGCTTTGCCGGATTAGGTATTAGAGAAATAAGGAGGATTCATGTATGAAAACAAGTAAGGTGCTGATCTTCTGCCTGATGTTGGCGCTGATTTTATGCTTTGCCGCCGGCTGCGCGTCCCCGGACACAGCAGAACCTGCCACCGGAAACGAAGCCGCGGCTAATACAGAAAACCAGACCAATACCCAACCCCCGTCCGATTCTGCAGCTACGGAAGGTGAAACAACCGCTGACGACGAATTGATCCCCTATCCGGAAACCATAAACCTGGCTTTCGCCACCGGCGGTTCCGGCGGTACCTATTACGTCGTAGGCAGCGGCATGGCTAGCCTGGCGGAAAAATATCTGAATGTCAGAATGATGGTGCAGACCTCTTCCTCCTCGACGGAAAACGGCCGTTTGCTGGCGAATAAGGAAGTCGATTTCGCCATCTGCCGTCCCGACGGTACTTATTACTCCATGGTGGCGGAGCGGGAATTTGCCGACGAGGAGCCGTTGACCAATTTGCGGGCGGTGATGCTGGGACATGCTTCCAGCGTCCAGTGCGTGGCATTGAAAAAGTCCGGCATCGACGATTGGGAAGACCTGCGGGGCAAACGGATCGCTTTGGCGCCTCAGAGCAGCCCGGCCGTGTATATCGCCCGTTCCACCCTGGAGGTGAACGGCCTGAAAGAGGGGGACTATAAAGAAGCCTATCTGACGCTGGCGGAAACCGCCGAGGCTTTGAAAAACGGTTCCATTGACGCCGGTTTCTTCATTTCCGCCGCCCCTACCTCCGCAGTGCTGGATCTTACTTCTACCAGCGAATGCGTGTTCCTCAATATGACGGAACAAAGGGTCGACGAGCTGTGCGGCGTCTATCCTTTCGGCTTCAAAGGCTATCTGCCCGCCGGCACCTATGAAGGTCAGGACGAGGATATCTGGATGATCCGCGACCCGGCGATCCTGATGACCCGCGAGGATGTGGACGAAGAATTGGTTTATAACATCATCAAGCTGATTACCACCCATGTGGACGAGCTGGCGGAGATCCATCCTTCCGGCGCCGAATGGGATTTGGAAACCGCCGTGGATGGTTTGGGAGAGATCCCCCTGCATCCGGGAGCGGAGAAATACCTGAAAGAAAAAGGGATCATTTAGCCTTTCCGCTACCATCAACACCGTAAACCAGCGGCAAAAGCCGCTGGTTTACGGTGAGCTCAAAGGAGAGAGAGCATGGAAAAGACTGAGTTGGAAAAAACTGAGTTCGATACGGCGCCGGCCGCTATCAAGTTTGAAGAGCCTGAGATGGAAACGGGGCACCTGAGCAAACTCTCCAAGGCGCTGCTCATCTATGCGGCGGTCCTGTCGGTAGCCTTTTGCGCTTTTCACCTTTATACGGCCGGCATCCGCGAATTAACCGGCATGGAGCAAAGACTGGTAAATCTGACGCTGGGATTGGCCATACTTTTTGTTCTCAAACCCATCGTCAGGAATCAAGGGCCGAAGACCTGGGATATGGCCCTCTCTCTGCTGACCCTGGCTACCGGCGCTTACCTTCTGATCAACGTCAATGATATCGCGCTGCGGCTGGGGCATAACACCGGCCTGGAGGTTTTGGCAGCCGTAGTCGTGACGCTGCTGGTGCTTGAAGCCACCAGAAGAGCAATCGGCTGGCCGCTGCCAATCGTCGCCATCATCGCGATTATCTACGGTTTTTTTGGCGACCGGCTGACCGGGATGTTTTCCCACGGCCCGATTACGTTCAACCGTTTTGTGGCCCATGTGGGGCTGACCACCGAAGGCATTTTCGGCACGCCGATGGCGGCCTCGGCTTCGATCGTCTGCATTTTTATCATCTTTGCCGCTTTTCTGAACGGTACCGGTGTCGGACAATATTTTGTGGATGTGGTGATGGGACGCTTTGGCCGCACCCGGGGCGGCGCCGCCAAAGCCGCGGTGGTCGGCAGCGCCCTGATGGGGATGCTGACCGGCAGCGTCATCGCCAATGTGATGGGTACCGGGACCTTTACGATCCCGCTGATGAAAGAGAACGGCTACCGTCCCACAGTGGCCGGGGCTGTGGAAGCGGTGAGCTCCACCGGAGGCATGATCATGCCTCCGGTGATGGGCGCAGCCGCCTATATTATTTGTGAAATGCTGTCCGTGCCTTTTGTCGAGGTCATCCGCGCGGCCTTAATACCGGCTATCCTGTATTATTTGGCGGAATTCATTTTTGTGGATCTGGAGGCGCTGAAATTTGGCCTGACCGGCCTGTCCAAGAAGGAAACCGAGGTATATAAGAAAAACGCCAAGGGCAAGGCGTATCTGCTGATCCCCTTGATCGTTTTAGTGCTGATCCTGGTCTTTTTGGATTGGCTGCCGCAGAAATCCGCTTTTGTCGCCACCGTGCTGGTGATCATCATCGGTTTTCTGCAGCGCTCCAACCGCTTGAATTGGAAGAAGCTTCTGGGCGTCTGCAAGTCCAGCGCCCGTAACTGCCTGGAAGCCATCGCCTGCTGCGCCTGCGCCGGCATTGTGGTGGGCGTCATGGGCATCACCGGTTTGGGCATCCAGCTTTCTTCCATCCTGATCCAACTGGCCGGCGGCAGCCTGCTGCTGCTGTTGGTATTAACCATGATCGTATCGCTGATCCTGGGCATGGGGTTGACCACCACCGCCTCCTATATCATCTTGGCGGTGCTGGTGGCTCCCACGCTGGTTAAAATGGGAGTGGTGCCCATGGCGGCGCATATGTTCGTATTCTATTTCGGCGTTTATGCCGCCATCACGCCGCCGGTGGCCATGGGGGCCTATGCGGCGGCGTCCATATCCGGCGCCAATCCCTTTGCCACAGGGTTCCAGGCTTTCCGCATTGCCCTGCCCAGTTTTCTCGTTCCCTTCGTATTTATTTATTCGCCGGAAATGCTGGGTTCGGGCCGCCTGGTGGATATCCTGTTGGTGTTGGCCACCGCTTGCATCGGCGTTGGATTCGTTGGCGTTTCCGTGGTAGGCTACTATCGCAAGAGCATGGCTTTGCTGCCCCGGGCGCTGATGCTGGGCGCGGGGTTGTGCATGATCGACCCCAATCATATCACGGATGTGATCGGCCTGGGGGTAGGCCTGGTAACGCTGGCCCTTTTCGGCGGCCTGCTCAAAAAAAGGCGTCATTCGCCTGAGGGCGACCCTGCTTAATCCCTTTCCTCCATTTTTATAGATGCGTTGAACGGGGGAGGAGCGGCGCGTTCACCCCTCCCCCCTCGACGCCCCCGCGTTCAGGAGATGAGTTTGTGTTAACCAATAAACGGAGAATGATGCTGCAGGCCGTCGCCGCCCTGCTGGCTATCATCATCGCCGGGCTGTTCCTCAAGGTGCCGGCGTTGACCGTGACGGACCCGGAGCAAACCATTGTTGTGGCCGCCCGGCCCGGCGACGTTTTTGAGATCAGCTTTTTCCACTCCCTATACCATGTGCGGCAAACCGAGTATTGGACAATCGAGGATCAGGATACGCTGCGTCTCAACAATATTTATTTTGGCTGCTATGCGGCGGTGCTGTATTATAATGCCGACGCCGTCCCCGGGCTTGTGCGCTTAAGTAACGACGGTAGCGGCGATGGGGAATTCATGCTGTATTACGAGGATTACACCGCCCGGCAGGTGGTGCTGCATGTTTCCCCTACTTCCCGGTTTGAGCTGGCGTTAGGCGGGCGCACGTATCCGCTGTACAGTATGGTGCGGGGCGGTACGGTGATCAAATGGCAGGATCTGTCCTTCTGGGAATGGCTGTGGCTGAAAAGCCGCGCATCCATGACTTCATGGATCGTTCGGGAGTAAAGAGATGGTTATTGCCGTAGTACCGGTTAAACCGCTGTGCCGGGTCAAAGGAAGGCTTAGCGCCGCATACCCGCTGGAGTATCGTCAGGCGCTGTGTCTGGCGATGCTGGAGGATTTGCTCCGCAAGCTGGAGCAAACGGGGTGTTTCAGCAGAATATGCGTGATGAGCAGGGAAGAACGGCTGGCCGGGTGGCTCGCTCAGCTGGCTTTGCCGGCCAGTCTCCTGTCCGACCCGCGCGATTTGTCCCTGAACGCTTCCGCCGCCCTGGCGGCTGTTTATTGCAGGCGCTTTGATAACGCCATGTTGTTTATCCACGCCGACCTGCCGCTGGCGAGACCAAACGATATCCTGCTGCTGCTGGAAGCCTTGCGGGACCGGGACTTGGCGTTGGCGGCGGACCGGAACGGCACAGGGACAACGGCGCTGGCAGCCTGGCTGCCGCTGCCTGTCGTTCCCCGCTTCGGACCGGATAGCCTGGCCAGGCATATCCGGCAATGCCAGGAAGCAGGCCTGCATTACCGTGTTGTGGGTCACGAGCGTCTGGGCCTGGATGTGGACAGGCCGGAGGATCTCCGCAATTTGACGGCGCTGCTTGATCCCCGCAGCGAACCAGCCCTCCACGCTTTGCTGCGTTCTCCCCGCGCCCGGACGTACCTGCTCCATGATTCCTGGCGTCAAGCTGAAAAACAGAGGGGCGATGATGAAGAGGTATTGTAAAGACGGCCGTTCCGCCGCGCTGTATCAAAAAATAGTCATTTGTCTTGTGGCCGCCCTGGCGCTGGTGGTGATGCTGTGCGTGGCTCTGCCCATCATTCCCGGCGCCCCATATTTGCGTTATGAGCCTAGCGGCGCCATATTGCTGCTGGCCGCCGTTGTCGTCAGCCCGCCGGCCGGCCTGGCCGCCTTCCTGCTTAAGGATGCGCTGTATTTCCTGCTTACCGGCGCCAATATCTTCGGCGTACTCGGCGATCTGCTCTGCACCGGGACTTACATCGCGGCGGCGGCCTGGTGCCTGCGGCTGCGGCGCAACACTGTTCTGCCGGCCGTCTGGCCCCTGCTGCTGGCCACATTGGCCGGCACGGCCGTTATGATACCGGCGAATTATCTCATCCTGTTCCTGGAATTCGGCATGACCGCCGCTACGGTCACCGCCCTGCTGCCGGCTATCATCGTATTTAACCTGCTGAAAGGTGTTCTGAACAGCGTTGTTTATTTGCTGCTGATCAGGCCGCTGTCCCATGCCTTGCCTTCCTTTCGTCCCACCGCCGAGGGGGGAAACGTAAGATGACGGAGGGGCTGCGTCTCATTCCCGTGCAAGGAATACCGGAGATCGCGCCGGAAGCCGACCTAGCCGGCCTGATCAGCGCGGCCCTGCGGACGCAGGGGCTGGGTCTGCAGGATCGCGATATCCTGGTTGTTACCTCCAAAGCTGTGGCAAAAGCGGCGGGATGCGTGATCAGGGCCGAGGAGGTGAGGAGCGGCGCCGCCGCCGAGGCAATGGCGCGCCAAACGGGAAAACCGGCCCGCCTTTGCCAGGTGGTGCTGGAGCAAAGCCGCGAAGTGCTGCGCACAGCCCCGGGCGTGATCATCAGCCGCACCGTACACGGCTTTGTCATGGCCAATGCCGGCGTGGACGAATCAAACAGCGGCGGCCCGGGCCGCTATATTGTGCTGCCTCCTGATCCGGACCGTCTGGCCCAAGGCTTGCGCCGGGCTTTGTCCGCAGATTGGGGCTGCCGGTTGGCCGTGGTGATCAGCGATAGTTTTGGCCGTCCCTGGCGCAACGGTCAAATCGATCTGGCTGTCGGCGTATCCGGCCTGGCGCCGTTGGAATCTTACCGGGGCTTGCCGGATGACGACGGCCGCCCCCTGACCGCCACCGCCGCAGCGATCGCCGACGAACTGGCCGCCGCCGCCGACCTGTGCGCGGGCAAGACCCGGCGGGTGCCGGCGGTGATCATCCGCGGCTATCAGTTCCGGGATACGGAGGAGGAAATCGGCCGGCTGATCATGCCCAGGCAGCAGGATCTGTTTGGCGCGGGCGAGCCGCCGGCGCTCCGTCGGCTGTTGGACCGCCGTACCATACGCGAGTATGACGGTTCGCCGCTGACGGAGGATGAATTGGCCGCCATTCTGGCTGCCGGCTGCCACGCGCCGTCGGCCCATGACAGCCGGCCCTGGCATTTTACCGTGATCGAGAGTGCTGAACAAAAAACCGCCTTGCGCCGGATGCTCAACAGCCTGCTGGAGGCTGATCTGCGGCGGGCCGGTTTTGACAGCCGGGCCGTTGCCGACAAAGTGGCGCGCTCGCGGCGGTCTTTGGACACCGCAGCCGTTTATATCGTCCTGGCGGTACGGGTGCGGCTGCCGGAAAACAGGCTGGCTCCCGGGACGGCAACAGAGCGGCTGCTGGCGGAACAGAGCCTGTCTTTGGCCGGAGGGCAAATGCTCTTGGCAGCTTCCCTGCTGGGCCTGGGCGGTTGTTGGTATGCGGCGCCTTTGTTCTGCGAGAGCCAGGTGGCGGCTTTCTGCGGCTATGACGGAGCGTATCTGCCCCGGGCTTTGCTCACCATCGGCCGCCCGGCGGAACAACCGCGGCCAAAAGAACCGGTTGATACGGAACAGTACTGTACCAGGATCTGAAGGTGGGGATGATGAAAGTCACCGTACTATCGGGAGGCGTGGGCGGGGCCAAGCTCTGCTACGGCCTTTATCAGGTATTATCCGGCCATGAATTGAGCATCGTCGTCAATACCGGCGATGACGCCGAATTCTATGGCCTCTATGTTTCTCCGGACACGGACAGTGTGCTGTACGCTTTGGCGGGTCTGGAGGGGGAGCAGGGCTGGGGGATACGCAACGACAGCTTCCACGCCATTGAAACGTTGCGCCGTTACGGCGAGGATGTTTGGTTCAACGTGGGGGACCGGGATCTGGCCACCCATCTGCACCGCACCGCGCTGCTTCGCCAGGGGCGGAGTTTGAGCCAGGCTACGCTGGCGCTGTGCCGGTGTCTGGGCGTCGGAGCCGCCGTCAGGCCTATGAGCGACGATCGGGTGCGCACCCGCATTATTTCCCAAGGGCGCAGCTATGATTTTCAGGAGTATATGGTTAAGCACCGCGCCGAACCCCCGGTGGAGCGGATCGTTTTTTCCGGCAGCGACGCCGCGCTCCCCGCGCCGGGGGTGACCGAAAGCCTGACGGACGCGGATCTGGTCATCCTGGCCCCCAGCAATCCCCTGGTCAGCATCGGCGCGATCCTGGCCGTGCCCGGCGTGCGCCGGGCGCTCCTACAAACCAAGGCGCGTATCGGCGCGGTTTCCCCCATCGTAGCCGGCAAGGCCATCAAAGGGCCGGCGGCCCGCATGCTGCAGGAAGCGGGACTGGCGGTTTCCCCCCTGACAGTCAGCCGCCTGTACCGGGATTTCCTCGACCTGTTCATCGCGGACCGGCGGGACAGCGGCTGGGAGGCGGATTTTTACAGGGAAGGGCAGCGGGTCTGTTTTTTGGACACGCTGATGCCCGACGCTGACAACAAGATTCGTTTAGCCGGTGAAGTGCTTCAGGCTTTGGCCGGCCCCGGCAACCGGAGCGCCCGCGGGAGGTAGGAAGATGACAGGCTGCGACAATAAGCCGCTATTGGATAAATTGTGGACCCGCAATTTTATTCACACCTGCGTTGTCAATCTGATCTTATATACCGGCTACCATATGCTGGTGTCCACTTTCCCTTTTTTCATTGTCAGCCTGGGCGGCGACGAGGCGGTGGCCGGGCTGACCGCCGGGCTGTTCGCGGTCTTTTCCGTGGCTGCCCGGCCTATCGCCGGCTGGATGTTGGACAATCAGGGCCGCCGGCGGCTGCTGGTCTTCGGCGTCGCCGGCATGGTGATGATGCCGGGCTTCTATTGGCTGGGGCTGCCGCTGTGGCTGGCCATTCTGCTGAGGATGTTCCAGGGATCGATCTGGTCCTGCGCCTCCACTGCCGTCAATACCGTAGCCTGCGATAAAATACCGCCTTCACGTTTAGCCGAGGGTATGGGTTATTTCGGCCTTGCCAATGCCTTGGCTAACGCCATTGCCCCGGCCGTGGGGCTGGGCATCATGTACCGCTATGGATTCGGCACGCTTTTTGGCTCCAACCTGGGGCTGCTGGCCCTGGGTCTGGCGCTGATACTGCAGCTGTCCGTTGCGCCGCTGCCCCGGGACCGGTTCCGGGTAGCGTTGCGCCATAGCTTGCGGACCCTGTTGAACAAGGAAGCGGTGCCGGCTTCCGTCACCATGCTATGCTTTTTACTGCCCCATGGAGCGGTGCTGAATTTCGTGGCCATGTACGCGTCGCGCAGTCATGTGGGAAACGGCGGGCTGTTTTTTGCCTGCATGGCGGCGACCACCGCGCTGATGCGCCTTTCCACCGGACGCATAGCCGACCGGCGCGGAGAAAGGCCGCTGCTGTACGCGAGCCTGGCCTGCCAGTTTGCCGCCTTGCTGCTGCTGGCCTTTTGCCCTGCCGCTGCGGCATACCTGTGCGCCGCTTTGCTGTGGGGGGGAGGTTTTGGCATGATGACCCCCGCCATGCAGGCCATGGCCATGCGGGGCGTGGCTCCGGAACGGCGCGGTTCCGCCAGCTCAACTTTCCTGGCTTCCTTTGACATCGGGCTGGGGTTGGGAGCGGCTATCAGCGGCCAGCTGGTTAAAAGCTTCGGCTATAACGCCATGTTTGCCTTAATGAGTCTCGCCCTCCTGTTAACGGCCGGCGTCTATCACTTCGCCGGCGCGTTCAAACCCCGGACCTGCCGCCGGATGTTCCCGGAAGCAGCCTGCCGGGAGGGGAGCGCAGGCCCGGAAACGGCGGAGGGCCAGACAGAGGCCGGCTGACGGCCTATCCGTCGCCGTTTTAGCCCGCCACCCGCCCGGGTGGTTTTTTGGCCTGCGCGGTGTGGCGGGAAGGCCTGGGGTCCGCCATCCGGCCTGCCGGACGCGTTGCCCGGCAAACGCTCCCGCCGTTGACCGGGCGCTTGGCAACAGGGACGGAGCGCCGGGCTTTCCCCGGTAATTATCTGCTGGTTTTTTCGGCAATTTATGATAAAATAAGCTTATGCCCGGCGAAGCGCGGTTCAGGCGACATCCGGCCGGACAACGGAGGGATACGCCGCGACCGGTGGAGCCGCCGCGCCTGATTGCCTCCGACCAGTCCATTGACGTACAAAACAGCTGGCAGCAGCGAAAGCGAGGAAGCGATGGAACAGTATCCCAGCATTTTCAACGACGTGATCGGGCCGGTGATGATCGGCCCCTCCAGTTCCCATACGGCGGCGTCGGTGCGCATCGGCAATTTTATCCGCCAGCTGGCCGGCGACAGGCCTGTCAAGCGCCTCGGCATGTCCTGCGACCCGGAGGGGTCGCTGGCCGCCACCTATCATACCCAGATGTCGGACCGGGCCCTGCTGGCCGGTATCCTGGGCCTGACCGCTCACGACCCGGACATGCTGGACGCCTTCCGGCTGGCAACAGAGGCGGGCGTGGCCTATGAATTCACGGTGAAGCCCCACGGCCCCGGGCACCCCAATACCTATTACCTGGATTTTGCAACCCAACAGGGAGAAAGCGTGCAATTGGTCGCCTTGTCCGTGGGCGGCGGCATGTTCCGCATCACGGAGTATCAGGGCTTCCCGGTCGATATCGACGGCGGCTTTTATGAATCGCTGCTGATCTGCGCCGCGGGGGAGAGCGGGGCCTGGCGGCGGCGGATCGCGGAGCGGCTTTCCATCCCCTATGCGCTGCAAACCGCGGAGCAGGACGGCCGCGTCCTGATCGAAGTGCGGACCGAGCAGGCGCCGGACTGGGGCGGCCTGGCCGGGGAGGGCGGTTTCACTGTGGTTCAGCCGGTGTTGCCAGTGCGCTCCCAGCTGCGGCCCGACGTGCCTTTCGTCCTGGGGCAGGAGATCGGGGACTACGCGGCCGCTCATGGCGGCAGCCTGAGCGATCTGGCGCTCCGCTATGAGAGCGCCCGCAGCGGCCTCAGCCCGGAACAGGTGCTGGACAAAATGCTCGAGATCGTGGCCATTCTCCGCGCCTCCCTGGCCGCCCCGCCGACTCCGGGCCCGGCCCCGCGCATCCTGCCCAACCAGTCGCAGCTGCTGGCGGGCCGCAACCTGCTGGGCGGAGAATTCTGCCGGAGTGTCATTTACTATGTGACCAAATTCATGGATATCAAGACCTCCCTCGGCGTGTTCGTGGCCGCGCCTACCGCCGGTTCCTGCTCCTGCCTGCCGGGCACGGTGTTCGCCCTGGCCGGGCAGCTGGGGCTGGACGACCGGGCGGCGGCCCGGGCGCTGCTGGCCGGCGGCCTGGCCGGCGTGGTCATCGCCCGCTTAAGCACCTTTGCCGCCGAGGTCTGCGGCTGCCAGGCCGAATGCGGCGCCGGCTCCGGCATGTGCGCCGCCGCCTGCTCCGAGATGCTGGGCGCCACGGCGGAGCAGGGCCTGGCCGCCGCCTCCCTGGCCTTGCAGAATGTGTTTGGCATGATCTGCGACCCGGTGGGCCGGAAGGTGGAGGTGCCCTGCCTGGGCAAAAACATGATGTGCGCTTTCAATGCCGTGGCCAGCGCCAATATGGCGTATTGCGGCTTCGCGGAAGTGATCCCGCTGGACGAAACCGTGGCCGCCATGTACGCGGTGGGCCGGGCTTTGCCCAGGGAATTGCGCTGCACCGGCCTGGGCGGGCTCTCCACCACCCCTTCCGGCCTCCGGATCGACGCCCGCCTGGCGGAGCTGGACAAACAACAGTGCTGATCCGGGCGGGGAAGCCGCTCAAGCTGCAGATCATGCCTGATGCGAAAGGGTTTTAGCCAATGGTTGCCGCACCAAAAGTCAGCCGCCGCACCTGGCGGTACGCGCTCATTCTCACGCTGCCCACCATGTTCAGCTATATTTTTGTCGGCATCGCTTACGGCGTGGTGCTGCAACAGGCCGGCTACGGCTGGCCCTGGGCGCTGTTTTCCAGCGCCGTGATTGTCAGCGGCGCTTTCCAGTTCGTGCTGGTGCCGATGCTGACCGCCGGGACCACGCTGCTGACCGTGGCGGTGACCGCCCTGTTCGTGGGCTGCCGCCTCCTGTTTTACGGCCTGGCCACGGTGGACAGCTTCAGGAAGCTGCCCCGCCTGCGCCCGCTGCTGATCCACGGCCTGACGGACGAGAGCTTTGCCCTGTTCACCACCATGAATCCCGGCCCCGGGGTGGACCGGCAGCAGGTGATGTGCATCGTCACGTTCGGCAACGTGCTGTATTGGATCTTCGGTTCGCTGCTGGGCGGGCTGATCGGCCAGGCCCTGCCCGTGGACCTGGCGGGCGTGGAATTCTGTATGACCGCCCTGTTCACCACCATTGTGCTGGATCAATGGCGGCGCCGCCCCGACCGTTTGCCTGTCGCGGTGGGGATGGCGCTGGCGCTGCTGTTCCTGTTGCTGCTGGGGCCGGAGGCTTTTCTGCTGCCCGCCCTGGCAGGGGCGGCGCTCTGCCTGTCCCTGGGCCGCAGGGTGCTGGCAAAGCGCCTGGCTGAAGGAGAGCGGGAATGAGCGGGGGCATGGCGGCCGCCGCCATCCTGATCGCCGGAGCCTGCACGTTTTTGTTGCGGGCCCTGCCCTCGCTGATTTTTGGCAGCGGCAGGAAAATGCCCCCCTTCTTCAGCTATCTGGGCCGCGCGCTGACGCCGGCCATCATGGCCGTGCTGCTGGTCTACTGCATGAAGGACAGCTTCAGCAACGGCTGGGCGGCCCTGCTGCCGCAGCTGATCGGCGTGGCCGTGGTGGCGGCGCTGCATCTGTGGAAGCATAGCGCTTTGCTCAGCATCGCCCTGGGCACCGTTGTCTATATGCTCCTGATCAGCCGGGTCTTCTAAAAACGCGCCCCGCGCCGCGGAGAAACAAGCCATAGGGGCGACAGACGACAAAGGCCAGCCTAATCCGGCTGGTCCTTTTTTTCTATCAGTACCAGGGGCGGCGCGTCGCCGCCGATATAGAGCGCTTCCGCCTCCTGCTGCAGTTGCTGCAATTCCTCGATCAGATCGGTGATTTTGTTGAACAGCAGACAATACAAATGCTGATAATCAGGCATTAGATAGCACCCCCCCAGGTCATTTTACTACCGTACGATAGTAAAATCAATACTATTGTTTGATAGTATGATACGCTCTGCCTGAGGTGATAATATGTTCTATCCGCGCCTGCGGGATTGCCGTGAGGACAAGGACCTCACCCAGCGGGAACTGGCAGACATGCTAAACATAGATCAGCGGGTCTACAGCAATTACGAAACCGGCAAGCGGGGAATCCCCGCCCATCTTCTGGTCAAATTGGCCGATATCTACCGGACCTCCACTGATTTTCTGCTGGGCCGCACCAATAACCCGGCTCCGCCCCGTAAATAACATGAACGCTTACCAAATCGTTTACGACCTGGTGCGGCGCATCCCGGCGGGGAAGGTCAGCTCCTACGGGCGCATCGCCCGCCTGCTGGGGCAGCCGCGCTGGGCGCGGGTGGTGGGCTACGCCATGCGTTCCTGCAGCGACCCCGGCGTGCCCTGCCACCGGGTGCTGCAATGGGACGGCAGCCTGGCGGCCTGTTTCGGCGAGTCCGGGCCGGAGCTGCAGCAGGCGCTGCTGGAAGCGGAAGGCGTGGCCGTGGTGGACGGCCGGGTGGATCTGGCGCGCTACGGCTGGCAGGCCTAGCGCCGTCCGGCCGGGGCGGTTCAGCAAAGCGGAGAAAAGAGGTGCGGACGATGAGCGAAGCGGCGGAGCAGGCCGAGGTCAGGCCGGGCCGGTACCGTCATTTTAAAGGCCGGGAATACCGGGTTCTGTATGTGGCCACCCATAGCGAAACCCGGGAACGGCTGGTGATCTACCAGGCCCTTTACGGGGAATGGGGCATTTTCGCGCGCCCCGTCGCCATGTGGAACGAGGAAGTGGCCCGTAACGGCGTAACCGTTAAGCGGTTTACCTATATCGGGGACTGAGGCCGTCGCCGCTACACGGTTGCCAAACCTATCCCCTGGCGCAACTCCCGGTTGCCCAAGCCTGCCGCCCGGCGGCCAAGGCAGCCGGAGGCGGCTGAAAATTACGATCATAATATTACGGCCGGATCGCCGCCAAGAAGCGGCCCGGCCTGTACAAACAGGCGCGGCTATGATAAAATATTTGTAACAATAAGGCTGAATGGCGGATAAGGAGCAAAGCGATGAAATATGTCTGGTATTATGACACTTCCATAGGCCGCGTGGGCATTGCCGAGGAAGACGGCGCCATCACGGACCTGTTCTTCCCCCAGGAAGGGCGCCCGCCCCAGGGGGAGGAGTCCGAGACGCCGACGCTTCAGGAGGCGGCGCGGCAATTGCGGGAATATCTGGCCGGGGAGCGGCAAGCGTTCGACCTGAAGCTCAACCCCCGGGGCACGGCTTTTCAATTGCAGGACTGGGAAGCCCTGCGGACGATACCTTACGGGGAGACCCGCAGCTACGGACAGGTGGCGGCCCAGATAGGCCGGCCCAAAGCCTGCCGCGCCGTGGGCCTGGCCAATAACCGCAACCCCATTTCCATCATCATCCCCTGCCACCGGGTGATCGGCGCCAACGGCTCGCTGGTGGGCTATGGCGGCGGCCTGGAGCTGAAGCGGAAACTGCTGGATCTGGAAGCGGGCAAGAGGTAGCGTATGGAATGCGGCGGCATCACGGCCATGCTTCACAGCTTTGTGAGCCGGCAGGGCGCGGGCTTGTGCGTGATCGATGAGGAAACGCGCAGGCTGGTCTTTGCCGATCCGTTGCTCCGGGATTACTTGGGCCCGGACCTGGAGGGCCGCCTGTGCCATGAATTGCTGGCCGGCTGCTCCCGGCCCTGCGGCAACTGCCCGGAGCTGCCTGGCGACGGCCGGGCCTACGAATGGGAAATGATGCGGAACGGCAGCCCGCCCCGGCTGTTCAGGCTGCGCCAATGCCTGCGGGAGCAGGAGGGACGGCGCTACCGCGTCTGCCAGGTGATGGATATCAGCGATTATGTGGGCTTGTCCAGCGAGATCATTTCCTATATGCTGCTGTTCAAGCAATTGGCCGCCTTCCAGACCGATGTGATGGAACATTTGGGCGATTCTTTCCCGGAATTGCTGGCCCTGATTATGGAGCATTTCCAGGCGGACCGGCTGTTGCTGCTGCGGCGGCGGGATACCGGCGATATCCAGAGCTATCTGTTCGGCCCCGGCGCTTACCGGGCCGCGCCGGATTTCCGGCCTGAGGAAGCGGCGTCCCTGTTCCGGGCCGGGGAACAGCTTTGCCAGCCTTTATCAACGCTGCCGGAGCCGGTGGCCCGCCTGCTCACCCAGGTGTGCGGCGCGCCCATCCGGACGGCGTCCCTGTTCCCGGGCCAGCTGACCGGCGAAACCTACACGCTGGTGATGATCAACAGCCACAGCCCGCTGCACCTGGGCGAGATGGATACCACGCTCTTCAATGTGGTGCGGATGTATATTGAAAACGGGATCTTACGGGAAAACATCATCCGCGACGCCGAGCTGGACCGGCTGACCGGGCTGTACAATCACAGCAAATTCCTCGCCTGCCTGGAGCGGGAATTCCGGGGCGGCCCCGGTTTCGGCGTGCTGTATTTTGACATCAACGACCTGAAATATATCAATGATAATTTCGGCCATGAGGCCGGCGACCACTTGCTGCGCCGGGCCGCGGAGGGCATCCGCGGCCTCACCGACCGGCGCATCCGCGGCTTCCGCATCGGCGGCGACGAATTCGCGGTCATCGTGCCGGACAGCAGCGAGGCGGAGCTGGCCGCCCTGCAGGCGGCCTGCGAGCACGCCTGCCTGGGTACGGGCGACCCCGGCGGCCCGCCCTGCCTCATGTCCTTCGGCATGGCTTTGGGAGAGGCGGGCGAAACCGCGGAAAGCGTGATCCGCCGGGCCGACGCCGCCATGTACATGGATAAAAAGCACAAGAAGGGCAGGGCACGGATGGGGCGCTAGGCGCTGATCCGCATCAGCCGGGAACAAGGGTAAAAACCGCGGAGCGGTTTTACCCTTCTTTGCTGTTCCGCATGCTTACGAACACCCCCGGCGGCGCGATTCCCGGCCGGTCCGGAGCGTCCCGGGAGAGCCGCCGGGTCAAGCCCGGCCTTTAAGCCTGCCGCTTGATCCCGGCCCTTAAAACCAGCATCAGGACCAGGCCCAGGCCGGCGCAGGCGGCGGCGATGATAAAAGCGGGGAACATCAGGGAAATGTCCTGGCTGGCCAGGTTTTTATAGTACCCGGCGATATAGGAGGCGATGACGGCCCCGGTGCCAAAGCCCATCAATACCATGCCGTAATTGGTGGCCATATGCTTGGGGCCGAACAGATCCGCGGTCAGGGCCGGGAAATTGCTGAGGAAGCCGCCGTAGAAAAAGCCGATGCAGCCGATCAGCACATAGATCAGATAACCGTTGGCCATGTTCACCAGCAGCGAGCAGATGGCCGAGCCGGTCAGCAGCACCAGCATGGTGGTGAGCCGTCCCAGTCTGTCGGAAATCATGCCCCATAACAGCCGGCCCAGGGAATTGCACATGGAAATGACCAGCACGCCGATGGTGGCGGTCTCCGCCAGGCCTTTGGCCACGGCGATGGGCTTGGCAAAGCCGATCATCATCAGACCGCCCATGCAGGCCACCATCATGGTCACGGCCACCAGATAAAAGCGGCCCGTTTTTAAGACCTGCTTGGGCCCGAGGCTTTCTTTCTGCTGCTGCGCTGCGGCCTGCTGCGCCGCGCTGCCGGCGGCGAAGAAGTCGGCCGGCGGGTTTTTGAGGAACAGGCCGCCCACGGTGCAGACCACCAGGAAGACGGCGCTCAGCACCCGGAACGTGGAGGGTTCGCCCAGCGTAGGCCCGCCGAAATGGCGGATCAGCTGCTCGATGATGGGGGTGAACACCACGCCGCCAAAGCCTAAAGCCGCCACCACCAGGCCGGTGACCAGGCCCTTTTTGTCAGGATACCATTTTTGGGCGCAGGCGATGGTGGTGGAGTAAGTAAATCCCATGCCCACGCCGCCCATCAAGCCGTAAGTAAGCCATAACAGCCAGGGTATGTTCGCCGTGACAAAAGAAGCCAGAAAGAATCCGGCGCTGATGATCACGCCGCCCAGGATGACGATGGCCCGGGTGGAATATTTGGCCGCCATTTTGCCGCCCAGCACGCTGCCGATGGTCAGGGTGAACAACAGCAGCGAAAAGGTCAGGCTGGCCGCGGCGTTGTCGCCGTTGAAAATACTCTCCGCGACGCCGGTTTGGAAGATGCTCCACAGATAGGCGATGCCCAGGCAGAGCTGGATGGCGATCGAGGCGATGACCGGGACGATTCGGTTCTTTGCGTTCATAGGAAGAGCCTCCTTAAGGAATAAATAATTGCAGCAGGAAAAAATATAAAAATATATAAAAAAGGACTTTACGTTTTGAGTAAAGTCCTTTGACAGCTATTGCGGAGCCTCAGGTTTTATTTACAGCAAAACAGGCATAACCTTTATACCTTACCCTCCCCGGCCGGGATGGTAAAGATAAAAATTAGGCCGAATTCCGCGCTGTAAACGCTATGTAAGCTACGCATCGTTTTCTCCGTGCAGGTGTAAATTGGCGTAATTTTACCATGCTTCGGGATATCTGTCAACAAAAATTTTAGAACGCTTAAAGCCGTACTAAGCCCCTAATAAAACCGTACTTTTCTTGAAAGAAAAGTGGCGAAAGAACTTTAAACGTATAAGCTGCTGTACTGTATGACGGTTTAAAGTTTTCTTGGTTCTTCTTTTGCTGAGCTAGAGCCGCGATCTCTGATCGCCCGCTATAGCTACGTGCATCAGCTTAGCGCTAGAGCCAAAATCTATGATTTTGAGCTATAACGTCTATGCATACCTGCGGCTTTGCGTAAGCAAAGGCCAGGTAGGTTGTGATTTTCCCGCAAGGGAAAAGCCAGCTGGGCCAAAAGAAGAACGGTTTTAGGATTTCGTGATGAACAGACTGCCCGCCCCGCCTAAACCAGGCCCAGCTTTTCCCGCCACAATCCGGCCAGGGCCGCCAACTCTTCCTGCCAGCGGCGGCGGGACCATTCCGGATCCTGTTCCAGGCGGTCCAGCACCTCGATGGTGAAGCCTTGGCCGTCGCCCCAGCTCTTCTCCAGGGACGGATGCACGCAGGAGCCGGTTTGCTGAGCGAAGCGGAAGCGGTTCAAAGCCCCGTCCAGGTTGGGCGCGGCGGCCAGCAGCGCCACCGCGCCGGCCTGATCCCGGATCACGTATACGCCGCCGATGTTCTGCCGCTCCTTATAGGCTGCGGCAAGCGCTTTTTTATCGATCGCCATGACCGCGCCTCCTAATAGCCCAGCTGGCGCAGGAGCCGTGCCAGCACGGACAAACGCTCGCCCAGCAATTCGTCGTCCTTGGCCAGGGCGTCCATAAACAACCGGATATCCTGGCCGATCAGGGGATTGTCCGTCGCCACCGCCAGGGTCAGCGCGTCCCCCTGCAGGCCGATGCGGTCGATCCGGGGCTGGCCGGGATCGAAAAAGCCTTCGTGGCGGTAGGCTTCCTCCCGGAAATAGGCGAGGGAGCGTACGAGGAAAATGGCCAGGTCCAGCACCCGGTGCAGGGGCAGCTCCTCGCTTTGGCGGCTCCATTTGCCGCCGGTATGCCGCCACACCTTGGCGGAAATATCCAGGCGGCCCCGGTCGTTCCATTGGGCCAGGCCCAAAGACAGGCCCTGGGCGTCGCTGTGATAAGACTGGCGGCCGTCCACCCGGGCATAATCCTCGGCTACAATGACGGGTTTGTGTTTGAGCGTGGTAGGTATCTTCATCAGTTTTCCCTCTCAGTAGATCAGTAAATTTAGTATACTACTAAATTCAGAAACTGTCAAGGAGCGCGGAACAAAAACCTGTTGCCGCAACTCCAAACAAAGTGGCGGTCCTTGGCGGAGAATAGCGGTTCCAGCGGATGAAAAAATATGTTATAATTATCCTGGAGGTGTGGGCAATGAAAAAAATCGGTATATTGTTGCTGTCGCTGGCTTTGACAGCCCTAGTCGCTTGCGCCTGGGGGCCGGAGCGGGCTGAGCCGGAGCCGGAAACCCGGCAGGAGCAGGCGGCGGAGCCGGAAGAGACGCCGGCGGCAGGGGAGGGGATCGTGGTGGAACCGGTGGAGAGCAGCCATGCCTTCACCGATAGCGAGAACCGTGTTTTCGGCCAGGTGACCCTGCACGGCCTGGCCTTCAGCAACGGCGCGGCGGCGGAAGCCATACAGAACGACCTGCTCCGGGAAGAGGAGGATTATCTGGCGGCCTTGGCGGATGAAGAGGGCGCGCTGTTTGCCGCGGACAGCGGCATGACCTTTACCCATGAGATCACCTACAGCCTGGCCTATCAGGACCGGCAGCTGCTCAGCGTGCTGCGGGACAGCTACGGCTATCAGGACCGGGCGGCCCATGCCCAAACGGAACGTCGCGGCTATACCTACGACGTTGCCACCGGGCGGCGGCTCTCCATCGCCGACCTGCTGGGCGCGGATTGGCGGGAAACGGCGGTATCCGCTGTTTACCAGCGGCTCAATGAGGCGGGGGAGCTGGAAAACTATTATCCGGATCTGGAGAAACTGCTGGTCAGCCAGTTCCGGGACGATCAGTGGTACGCGGACGGGGATACCGTGTATCTGATCTACAACCCTTATCAGATCGCTCCCTACGCGGCGGGGATCCTGGAATTCCCCCTGACCCGCCCGCTATTGTCTGAATAATTTCAAATGTTGACTTTACTGGGAGGACATAATATGATAATCCATGGGTTAAAAGGTTTATTTTAATACATATTATAGAAATTAGTATCAAACCTTGGAGAAAGGATGTTGCAGATGGCAAGTGAGAACAATTCTGCGCCGCTGAAACCCGTCGCTTTTGACGAGTTTGCACCGACCGCCTATGAACGGTGGAAGGAAGAGGCGGTGGAGAGCTTGAAGGGCGCGCCCTTTGAGAAAAAACTGCTGAACAAAACTTATGAGGGACTGACGCTAGAACCGATCTACACAGCGGAGCATGCCGCGGCTTATCCCCAGCGCCTGAGCTTTCCCGGCGCCGAAGATTATCTGCGCGGCGCCCGGGCCGGCGGATATGTGGAGAAGCCCTGGACCATCGCGCAGCGGGCCGACGCTATGCTGCCCGAGGAGGCGAACGGAATCCTCCGGCAGGCGCTGGCCGGCGGCGCCACCGGCGTCGGCTTTTCTCCGGCGGCGGCGGATCATATCGACGATCTGATCGCGCTGTTGCAGGGCGTGTGCCTCAAAGACAACAGCCTGAATGTTTTTGCCGGCGCTTCCGCCCTGCCGATGCTGGCGCTGCTGAAAGCCGGCATCGAAAGCATGGGTTATCCCATCGGGGCGCAGCATGGCGCCGTGGGCGCCGACCCCATCGGCGTTTATGCCCGGGAAGGAAAGCTGGACGCCTCTTTGGACTGCTATTACGGCCAGATGGCGGCGGCCCTGCGTTGGGCTTCCCAGCAGATGCCCAAGGTACGCACCATTTTTATCCAGGGTCCGGTTTATCATAACGGCGGCGCCAACGCCGTGCAGGAAGTGGCCGCGGCCATGGCCACGGCCGTCGCTTATCTGGACGTCCTGACCGAACAGGGCTTCACCGTGGACCAGGCGGCGCAATCGATCCGCTTCGGTTTCGCCCTGGGCGCCAATTTCTTCATGGAAATCGCCAAGCTGCGGGCGGCCCGCATCATTTGGGCCCAGATCGTCGAAGCCTACGGCGGCAACAGGGAAGCGGCCAGGATCAACGTGGCCGTGTCCAATTCCCGCTTCACCCTGACCGCCTACGATCCCTACGTCAACGTGCTCCGCGCGACCACCCAGGCCTTCTCCGGCGTGGTGGGCGGCGTGGACGCCATGGAGATCGTCCCCTTCGACGCGGCCGTGCGCAAGAGCAACGAGCATTCCCGCCGCATCGCCCGGAACATCCAGGTGATGATGCAAAACGAATTCAATCTGCTCCAGCCCGTGGACCCCGCCGGCGGCAGCTGGTATGTGGAGACCTTAACCGGCCAGCTGGCGGAAGCCATCTGGGCCAAGCTCCAGGATATTGAAAAGCAGGGCGGCATCCTGGCCGTGCTGCACAACGGCAGCCTTCAGCAGGAGATCGCCGCCACCTTGGCCGGCCGCTTCAAAGCCCTGGCCACCCGGGCCGACAAGGCCGTGGGCACCAATATGTACGCCAATATGACCGAGCAGCCCCTGGAAGCCGACGACCGCGGGGAAGAGATCAAAGCGGAGAAGGCCCGGCGGGCCGCCGCCTACGGGGCCGCCCAGGACGCGGCCCGGGTCCAGGCTACCCTGGATAACCTGGATTGCTGCGTGGAAGCGGCCGGCAAGGCTTTTGCCGCCGGCGCCACCCTGCTGCAGGTGGAAGCCGGACTGAACCAGGGCGAAGCCCCCGCCGCCATCGCGGCCATCGCCCCCCGCCGCTGGACCGAGCAGTTCGAGACTTTGCGGGACGCCACCCGGGCCGCTGCCCAAGCGGGCAGGCAAATCAAAATCTTCCTCTGCAATATGGGTCCCATCCCGCAGCATAAGGCCAGGGCCGATTTTTCCGCCGGCTTTATGGAAGTGGCCGGGTTCACGGTGCTGCGGAACAACGGTTTCGCCACCGTTGAGGAAGCCGTGGCCGCCGCCAAGGACAGCGGCGCGGACGCGGCCGTGCTCTGCTCCACGGACGACACCTATCCCGAGCTGGCGCCGCCGCTGGCTCAAGGCATCAAAGCCGCTTGCCCCGGCATGAAAGTGATACTGGCCGGCGCTCCCGCCCCGGAATATAAGGATAGCTACGACGCGGCCGGTGTGGATGAATATATCCATGTCAAAGCGAACTGCCTGCAGATCCTGACCGCCATCCAGAAAGAAAGGGGGATTTGCTAATGAGCAAGAAAGTCGATTTCAGCAAGATCGCCTTTAAGCAGCAGCCCAATGAACCGGTCAGCTACGAGCAGTGGCTGGCTGCCCTCCAAGCCGAGACGGGCAGGAATGCCGCCGACCTCTATGAACGCACCATGGAGCAGGTGGAGATCAAGCCCCTGTACACGGAGGAGGATTACCAGGGCCTGACCCATCTGGAATCCATGGCCGGCGTGCCGCCTTATCTCCGCGGCCCTTATCCCACCATGTATGTGGTGCGGCCCTGGACCGTGCGCCAATACGCCGGCTTCTCCACGGCCGAGGAATCCAACGCCTTTTACCGCCGCAATCTGGCCGCCGGCCAGAAGGGCCTCTCCATCGCTTTCGACCTGGCCACCCACCGGGGCTACGACTCCGACCATCCCCGGGTCATGGGCGACGTGGGCAAAGCCGGCGTGGCCGTGGATTCCATCCTGGATATGGAGATCCTTTTCTCCGGCATCCCCCTGGACCAGATGTCCGTTTCCATGACCATGAACGGCGCGGTCCTGCCCATCATGGCCTTTTATATCGTGGCCGCCGAAGAGCAGGGCGTGGATAAGAAGGTATTGGCCGGCACCATCCAGAATGATATCCTCAAGGAATTCATGGTCCGCAACACCTATATTTATCCGCCGGAAGCCTCCATGCGCATTATCGGCGATATTTTCTCCTACACCTCCAGGAACATGCCCAAGTTCAACAGCATCAGCATTTCCGGCTACCATATGCAGGAGGCCGGCGCCACCGCCGATATCGAGATGGGCTATACTCTGGCCGACGGCCTGGAATATCTGCGCACCGGCATCAAGGCCGGCCTCACCGTGGACCAGTTCGCGCCGCGCCTCTCCTTCTTCTGGGCCATCGGCAAGAACTACTTCATGGAAGTGGCCAAGATGCGGGCCGCCCGCATGCTGTGGGCCAAGATCGTGCAGCAGTTCGATCCGCGGAACGCCAAATCCCTGGCCCTGCGCACCCATTGCCAGACCTCCGGCTGGAGCCTCACCGCCCAGGACCCCTTCAACAATATTGCCCGCACCTGCATGGAAGCCATGGGCGCGGCCCTGGGCCATACCCAGAGCCTGCATACCAACGCCCTGGACGAAGCCATCGCCCTGCCCACGGATTTCTCCGCCCGCATCGCCCGCAATACCCAGCTCTATATCCAGGATGAGACCAGCGTCTGCAAGGTGGTGGATCCCTGGGGCGGCTCCTACTATGTGGAAGCGCTGACCGGCGAACTGATCCGCCGGGGCTGGGCCCATATCCAGGAGATCGAGGAACTGGGCGGCATGAGCAAGGCCATTGAAACCGGACTGCCCAAAATGCGTATCGAGGAAGCGGCCGCCCGCCGCCAGGCCCGCATCGATTCCAATACGGAAAAGATCATCGGCCTGAACCACCTGAAGCTGGAACATGAGGACGCCATCGACATCCTGGACGTGGACAATATGGCGGTGCGCCAGGCCCAGATCGAGCGGCTGAACAAGCTGCGCGCCAACCGGGACCAGTCGCTGGTCGCGCAGAAACTGGAGGCGATTACCAAATCCATGGAAACCGGCGAAGGCAATCTGCTGGAACTGGCTGTGGACGCCGCCCGCGCCCGGGCCTCCTTAGGCGAGATCTCCGACGCCATCGAGAAGGTCGCCGGCCGGCATAAGGCGATTATCCGCAGCATCTCCGGCGTCTATTCCGCGGAATTCGGCGACGAGGATGTCATCGCGGAAGTCCGGAAAATGACCGATGATTTTGAAAAACGCGAGGGACGCCGTCCCCGCATCATGATCGCCAAGATGGGCCAGGACGGCCATGACCGGGGCGCCAAGGTGGTGGCCACCGCTTTTGCCGATATCGGCTTCGACGTGGATATGGGGCCGCTGTTCCAGACGCCGGAGGAAGCGGCGCAGGACGCGGTGGATAACGACGTGCATATCGTGGGCATGAGCTCCCTGGCCGCCGGACACAAGACGCTGCTGCCGCAATTGGTGGAAGAACTGAAAAAGCGCGGCCGCGAGGACATCATGGTCATCGCCGGCGGCGTGATCCCGCCCCAGGATTACCAGTATCTGAAAGAACACGGCGCGGCCTGCATCTTCGGCCCCGGCACCGTGATCCCCGCCGCCGCCCGGGAAATGCTGCAAATCCTTAACAAGCGCCTGGCGGATAGCGAATAATTCCTTGCCGCCGGGGGGCGGGCGGAGCGCCGCCCGCCCCCCGCTTACTAAACATCAAACCCTTTAAAACCGTCCCTTTCTTGAAAGAAAGGGACACAAAGAACTTTAAATCTATTCAAAGTTACATTTTATGATTGTTCAAAGTTTTCTCGGTTCCTCTATTACAAAAGAGGAACGGTTTTAAAGGGTTTTACCCTAAATGAGCATAACTATAGTCATACAATAAGCAAAAATAACCGTCGGGTGAGTACAATGAGCGAAAAATACGGCATCTACAAGCCGGAGTGGATCGATGAGGATAAAAAGCAGGACCGCAAATATGCCAGCTTTGTGATGACGGGCATTGAGGAAAAGGATCCGCTGGCCCACCGCACGGCGGAACACGCCGCGGCCCAGGCCCGCCCGCCCAAACTGACCGTTGACGATTATGTGCGGGGCGTGCTGAACCGGGACCGCATGATCATGTCCCGGGCCATCACCATGGTGGAAAGCAACGCGCCCCGCCATTTTGACCTGGCTCAGGAAATCGTCCAGCAATTGCTGCCCTATACGGGCAAGGCGCTCCGGGTGGGCGTCACCGGCGTGCCCGGCGCGGGCAAAAGCACGCTGATCGAAACCCTGGGCACCATGCTCTGCGAGGACGGCCACCGGGTGGCGGTGCTGGCTGTGGACCCCAGCTCTTCCGTATCCCGGGGCTCCATCCTGGGGGATAAGACCCGCATGGAAAACCTCTCCAAGCACCCCAACGCTTTTGTGCGGCCTTCTCCTTCCGGCGGCACCCTGGGCGGCGTAACCCGCAAAAGCCGGGAAACGCTGCTGATCTGCGAGGCCGCCGGCTACGACGTGGTGCTGGTGGAAACCGTGGGCGTGGGCCAGAGCGAGACCACGGTCCGCAGCATGGTGGACTTTTTCCTGGCCGTGGTCATCACCGGCGCCGGCGACGATTTGCAGGGGCTGAAAAAGGGCATCATAGAGCTGGCCGACGCCATCCTGGTCAACAAGGCCGACGGCGACAATAAGCAAAAGGCCCTGACCACCAGAGCCGAGTACAATCAGATCCTCCATTATCTCCGTCCCGCTACCGAAGGCTGGACCAGCCGGGCTTATACCGCTTCCGCTTATACCGGCGAGGGCGTCAGGGAGCTGTGGCAGGTGATCCTGGACTTCGCGGCGCAAATGCGGGGGAGCGGTGTGCTGGAAGAGCGGCGGCGGCGGCAGAACCTGACCTGGGTCAGGGGCATGACGGACGACTATTTCCGCAACCTGCTCTATCATAACCCGGACATCATGGGCCCCAGGGAGGAAATCGAAACCCGGGTGCTGGCAGGCAGCATGTCGCCGACCAAAGCCCTGACCGAAATCATCAAGGTCATCGAAAGCGCCTTGAAATTAAAAGAGTAAGGAATAAAACCATGGCCGGAAAAGGCGTAACCAAAAAGAAAATCGTGGACGCGGCCTGGACACTGTTTCAGAGCAAGGGTTATTACAACACCACCATCGAGGAGATCATCTCAGCGTCCGGCACTTCCAAAAGCTCTTTCTATCATTATTTCGCCGGCAAAGACGAGCTGCTGTCCTCCCTTTCCGACCTGTTCGACGACTATTACCGGGAATTGGTGGCCGCCATGGACCCTGGCCTGAACAGCTTTGACAAGCTGGTGCTGCTGTGCTGCAAGACCCATGAGATGATACAGAGCCGCATCGACCCGGAGCTGCTGGCCACCATGTATTCTTCCCAGGTGGTGACCAGGGGGGACAAACATCTGCTGAACCGCAACCGCTACTATTACCGGATCGTGCAGCAGATCGTGGACGAAGGCCAGCGCCGGGGCGAGATCACCGGCGAGCTGCCCGGCTATGAGATCGCCTCCTACTATACCATGTGCGAGCGGGCCATCATCTACGATTATTGCATCAGCGACGCCGCCTACGACCTGGGCCGCTTCACGGCCCGCACCATACCCATGCTGTTGGAGAGTATCCGGGCCAAGGCCCCGGAGCAGGGACAGCCCGGCCGGGTACCTCCCCCGGCGCTGTAGGGGCAAGGCTCAGCGGCACGGCCAAAAGGGGCTAATTTATTTTCGCGCCACCTGTCAAGGCTCTTGTATTTTCGCCTGGCAGGTGGTATAATATTAACAAAATAAGAATGCAGTCTGCACTAAGTACAATTTTTTATCAATCACCCGGACCAGAGGGAAGCGGCATGTTAACGGCGTTGATCACCAATATTCAAAAATATTCCATTCACGACGGCCCCGGCATCCGCAGCACCGTGTTTTTCAAAGGCTGCCCGCTGCTGTGCGCCTGGTGCCATAATCCGGAGAACCAGCTGTTTACCCCGGAGCTGGTGTGGCAGCGGGATAAATGCATCCGCTGCGGCATCTGCGTCAAGGTTTGCCCGGAGCGGGCCCTCAGCCTGGAGCAGCCGGGCCTGGCCATCAACCGGGAGCGTTGCGTCCTCTGCGGCCGCTGCGCCGAGGCCTGCCCGACCCTGGCCCTGGAGCTGCTGGGCAAACGCTACACCGTGGCCGAGGTCATGGCGGAGCTGGATAAAGACCGGATGTTCTACGAGCAAAGCAACGGCGGCGTGACCCTCTCCGGCGGCGAACCCCTGTCCCAGGGGGATTTCGCCATCGCGCTGCTGCAAGCCTGCCGGGACCGGGGCTATCATACCGCCGTCGATACCTGCGGTTATGTGCCCCGGAGCGTTCTGGAGCGGGCGCTCCCCCATACCGGCCTGTTCCTTTACGATATCAAGCAGCTGGACCCGGCCAAGCATCGGCAGTACGTGGGCGCGCCCTTGGGCCCGGTGGCGGATAACCTGCGCTGGCTGGCAGGGCAGAAAGCCCGGATCTGGCTTAGGCTGCCCATCATCCCCGGCGTCAACGACGATGAAGAGGAAATGGAAGCGGTGCGGGACCTGGCCGGACAATGCGGGCTCAAGGAAGTGTATTTGCTGCCCTACCACAACATGGCGGCGGCCAAATATCAGCGCCTGGGCCTGCCTTACACGCTGGCGGACCTGCCCAACCCTCCGCCTGCGCGGATGGAGCAATTGCGTTTGTGGTGGTCTGAAGCAGGATTTAATTCGCATATAGGAGGTTGAGCAACATGGCGGAAGCCACTCGTATTTACGGCATGAACGAACGGATTCACAAGCTGCGTGAGCAGAGCCTGAGCACCACGCCTACCCTGTCCATCGAGCGCGCGGTCCTCATGACCGAGGCCTACCGCGAATGGCAGGGCAAAGTCAGCGTGCCGGTGCTGCGCGCCTTGTCCTTCCGTCATCTGCTGCGCCATAAGCAGGTGGAGATTCTGGATGGCGAGCTGATCGTGGGCGAGCGGGGGCCCAAGCCCCAGGCCGCGCCTACTTATCCGGAGCTGTGCTGCCACACCACGGAGGATTTCGACGTCATCGACCGGCGGGATAAGATCTTCTTCCGGGTGGATGAGGAAACCAAGCGCGTCCAGCAAGAGGTGATCATTCCTTTCTGGAAAGGCAAGTCTATCCGCGACCTGATTTTCGACCAGATGACAACCGAATGGCAGGACTGCTACGAAGCCGGTATTTTCACCGAGTTCATGGAGCAGCGTTCCCCCGGGCATACCGTGGCGGACGGCAAAATTTATCAAAAAGGCATGCTGGACTTTAAAGCCGAGATCCAGGCCCGCCTGGAGCGGCTGGATTTCGTCCACGATCTGGCAGCCTATGACCAGCAGGAAGAGCTGAAGGCCATGGCCGTCTGCTGCGACGCGCTGATCGAATTTGCCGGCCGCTACGCGGCCGAAGCCCGCCGGTGTGCCGAAACCGCGGCCGAACCCCGCCGCGCCGAGCTGCTGGAGATCGCCCGCATCTGCGAAAAGGTGCCGGCCCGCAAACCGGATACCTTCCATGAAGCCCTGCAGATGTACTGGTTCATCCATCTGGGCGTCATCATGGAGCTGAACACCTGGGACTCCTTTAACCCCGGCAAGCTGGACGTTCATCTCTATCCCTTTTACAAGCGGGAGACGGAGGCCGGCAGCCTCACCCGGGACCAGGCCAAAGAATTGCTGGAAAGCTTCTGGGTCAAATTCAACAACCAGCCCGCCCCGCCCAAGGTGGGCATCACGCTCCAGGAAAGCGGCACCTATACGGATTTCTGCAATATCAATATCGGCGGCGTCAACCCCGACGGCGCCGACGCGGTGAACGACGTTTCCTATCTGCTGCTGGAAGTCATCGAGGATATGCGCATTTTGCAGCCTTCCACCAATGTGCAGATCAGCCGTAGGAACCCGGATAAATTCATCGTCGAGGCGGGCCGGGTGATCCGGGAGGGCATGGGCTTCCCCAGCGTGTTCAATACCGACGCCGTCATCGAAGAGCTGCTGCGCCAGGGCAAATCCATCGAGGACGCCCGGCAGGGCGGCACCAGCGGCTGCGTGGAGGTGGGGGCCTTCGGCAAAGAGGCTTATATCCTCACCGGCTATTTCAACACGGTGAAGGTGCTGGAGATCACCCTGAACAACGGCTTCGACACCCGCACCGGCAAGCAGCTGGGGCCCAAGACCGGCGACGCCCGGGAGTTCAAGACCTGGGACGATCTGATGGCAGCCTTCAAGCGGCAGATCGCTTACTTCATCGACGTGGACATCCGGGGCAATAACGTCATCGAGCAGCTCTACGCCCGCTATATGCCCGCGCCCTTCATGTCCGTGATCATCGACGACTGCATCCGGCAGGCCAAGGACTACAATGCCGGCGGCGCCCGCTACAACAGCCGCTATATCCAGTTTGTGGGCTTAGGCTCCATCACCGACAGCTTCAGCTCCCTGAAGAAGCATGTCTTCGAGGACCAGACCCTGACCATGGAGCAGATGCTGGCCATCCTCAGGGACGATTTTGAAGGCCACGAGGCGGAGCGGCAGATCTTCCTCAACAAAACGCCCAAGTACGGCAATGACGACGACCGGGCGGACAGCCTGATCACGGGCATGTTCGAGATTATCTACGAATTGGTCAACGGCAGGCCCACCCCCATCGGCGGCCAGTACCGGGTGGAAATGCTGCCCACCACCTGCCATGTCTGGTTCGGCGCGGTCACCGGCGCCATGCCCGACGGACGCAAAGCCGGCGTGGCCCTTTCCGAAGGCATCAGCCCGGTGCAGGGCGCGGATAAGAAAGGCCCCACGGCGGTGATCAAATCCGCGGCCAAACTGGACCAGCTGCGTACCGGCGGCGCGCTGCTGAACCAAAAATTCACCCCCGCTGTGCTGGAAGGCGAAAGCGGCTTGGCGAACCTGAAGGATCTGATCCGCTCCTATTTCAAGATGGACGGCCATCATATCCAGTTCAATGTGGTGGATTCCCGGATGCTGCGGGACGCCCAGCAGCATCCGGAGCAGTACGGGGATCTGATCGTGCGGGTGGCCGGCTACAGCGATTACTTCAATAACCTGACCCCGGCCCTGCAGGAGGAGATCATCCTCCGCACCGAGCAAAGCGGTTTCTAAAGCGTTCGCGCTGGACAGCCTGGCGGCGCTCCCCAAGGCAGGAACGGGTTGCCGTTCCTGCCTTGATATTTTTCTCTTGCAATCTCATGCCCCATATGATAAAATATTTTTTGCGTTCATATGAAGCAACCTTCGTTATTGTGATTTACCATATAGATACAAACGCGGTGAGGAGGTGACATGATGCCTAATATCAAATCGGCGAAAAAACGGGTGCTGGTGGCGGAAACCAGGCGTAGCCGCAATATGGCTGAGAAGACTAAAATGAAAACCCAGCTAAAGAAATTTGCCGCCGCGGTGGAGGATGGCAACAAAAAAGCTGCGGAGCGGGAGCTGCTGGCTTCCGTGAGTATTCTCGATAAAACAGCCTCTAACGGCGTTATCCATAAAAACGCAGCCGCAAGACGCAAATCCAGCCTCTACAAAGCCTATAATCAGATGCAGTAGCATTACCTGCTCACGCATCAGGCCCGCCGCGACGCCGGCGGGCTTTATTGTATACATCCGCAGGTATTGCCAAACGCTTAACCTGCTGCTATAATAAACTAATTACGACGCTGGAGGGACAGAAAATGACGGAAACGGCGGTACGCACGGTGAATGTGGCGATAATTGGCGCGGGTACGGTGGGCGGCGGCACCCTCAAGGTGCTGGCGCAAAACGCGGGCATCATTGCCCAGCGGGCGATGCCGGTCAACATTACCTGGCTGGCGGAACAGGATCTGGACAAGGGCCGGGCTCTCCTAAACGAACTGGGGCTGACCGAAACCAGGCTGACCGACAATTGGCGGGAAGCGGTGGCGGATCCGGAAACAGAGATCGTGGCGGAACTGATCGGCGGCACCACCCTGGCCAAAGAGATAATCTCCACCGCGCTTCAGGCCGGAAAAAGCGCTGTTACCGCCAATAAGGACCTGATGGCCGTGTACGGCGGCGAACTGCTGGACATTGCCGCGGCGCATCAGACCGACCTGTTCTTCGAGGGCGCCGTGGGCGGGGGCATTCCGGTGATCCAGTCCATGAAGGAAAACCTGGCGGCCAACCGTTTCCTGGAGATCAAGGGCATCGTCAACGGCACCACCAACTATATTCTCACCAAGATGGACGAGAGCGGCGCGGATTTCGCCGCGGCCCTCAAAGAAGCGCAGATGCTGGGCTACGCCGAAGCCGACCCCACCGCCGACGTGGAGGGGCTGGACGCCGCCCGCAAAATGGCCATCCTGGCCTCCATCGCCTTCAACAGCCGCGTTACATACGATATGGTGGCCCGGGAGGGCATCACCAACATCAGCAGCTGGGATATCCTCTATGCCCGGGAGTTCGGCTATACCATCAAGATGCTGGGCCTGGCCAGCTCGGACGGAGAGAGCATCGAGGTCCGGGTGCATCCGATGATGATCTCCTCCGCCCATCCTCTGGCCGCGGTGCGGGATTCCTATAACGCCATTTTCATTACCGGCGACGCGGTGGAGAATACCATGTTATACGGCCGGGGCGCCGGGGCTTTGCCCACCGGCAGCGCCGTGGCCGGCGATATCATCCAGGCCGCCCGCAATATCGCCCACGGCTGCAAGGCCCGCTGGGGCTGCACCTGCTATCAGCAGCTGCCCATCAAAGCGCTGGACGACACGGAGAGCAAATATTATATCCGCGTTTCCGTTCAGGACCGGGTAGGCGTGTTCGCCTCCCTGGCTTCCGCGCTGTCCGCCGCCAATGTCAGCATGGACGCGGTGATGCAGAAACGCCGGCTCCCTGAGGGGGGAGCGGAAATCGTGATGATCACGCATCAGGTGCGGCACAAAGATATGATGACCGCGCTGTCCATTGTGGAGCGGCTGGACTGCGTCAACGAAGTCAGCGAGTATATTCGCGTGGAGGATTGATATGAGCATTGTAGTACAAAAATTCGGCGGCAGCTCCGTAGGCAACCCGGAACGGATGCAGCGGGTGGCCAGGCGCGTCGGCGAGACCGCCCGGGCCGGGCATCAGGTGGCGGTGGTGGTTTCCGCCATGGGCGATACCACCGACGACCTGATCGCTTTAAGCAGCCAGCTCTGTAAAAACCCGCCCCGCAGGGAAATGGATATGCTCCTGGCCACCGGCGAGCAGCAATCCGTCGCCCTCCTGGCCATGACCCTCATCGATCTGGGCTATGACGCCGTTTCTTTGACCGGCGCCCAGGCGGGCTTCCAGACCGACGGAACCTATTCCCGGGCCCGCATCCTGTCCATTGACAACACCCGCGTCGTGGCGGAGCTGGCGGCGGGCAGAATCGTGATCGTCGCCGGTTTCCAGGGCCTGGACGAGCGGGGCGAAATCAACACCTTGGGCCGGGGCGGCTCCGATACCTCCGCCGTGGCCTTGGCCGTGGCCCTGAACGCGGAGGTCTGCGAGATTTTTACCGATGTGAACGGCGTCTATACCGCCGATCCCCGCATCGTGAAAAGGGCCTGGAAGATGCCGGAGGTTTCTTATGACGAAATGCTGGAAATGGCGGCCATGGGCGCGGTGGTGCTGCAGCCCCGCTCCGTGGAACTGGCAAAACAGTACAATCTGCCGCTGCATGTGCGTTCCAGCTTCAATTACAGCGAGGGCACCATCGTCAAGGAGGTAGCGAACATGAACAAACACCTGGAAAAAGAATTGATCGTCTGCGGCGTGGCTCATGATCTGAACGTGCTGAAAAACACCATTTTCGGCGTGCCGGACCGGCCCGGCGTAGCGGGGGAAATCTTCAGCCGCCTGGCCGCCCAGGGCGTGAATGTGGATATGATCGTCCAGAGCGGCACCCGGGATATGCGCCAGGATATTTCTTTCACCAGCGGCCGGGAAGAGCGGCCCAGGATCGAAGCGCTGCTCCAGGAGCTGGTGTGCCAGCTGCCCGCGGAGAATTACGCCATTGCCGACAATATCGCCAAGATTTCCATTGTGGGCGCGGGCATGATCAGCCATCCGGGCGTGGCCGCCACCATGTTCCGGGTGCTGGCGGAAAACCAGATCAATATCGGCATGATCGCCACCTCGGAGATCAAAATCTCCTGCATTATCGATGAAACCAGGGTCAACGACGCGGTGCTGGCGCTGCATACCGCCTTTGAGCTGGATACGGAATAAGCCTGTTGTGCACAGGTTTTGCTTGACAAAAAGCGCTTGAAATCATATAATTAAATGGCGCTCGGAACCGGGCGCTATGGCGGGGCGTAGCTCAGTTTGGCTAGAGCGCTACCTTGGGGTGGTAGAGGCCGCACGTTCAAGTCGTGTCGCTCCGACCATATAGTGTGGTCACATTAGATGCAGCAGGGCAAAATCCCTGCTGCATGACCATTTCAAGGCCGTTTTTTAGGCCATTTTTTTATAGTCGCAGACGTAGATGCAAATCGCGTTTTTGAGCCAACCGTCTTGACCTGAACCCACTCGGGCACAGCACCCGCGCTGACGGACAAAGGAAAAGGCATCCGTGAAGTGAACCCGTGTAAAAGTACATCCAAAAATGAGGGTCATGATTGACCCCTGAAAAACAGACAATATAATAAGACTTTTTGCCGCAGTTTTGTTGAAAAACAAGACTGCGGCTTTTTGCGTTTCGGAACAAGTAAAGGAGGATGAGATGGATCAAGAAAAATATTTGTCAGAGCTGCACCGAGTACTAAGTAAGCAGGGCTTTAGCTTAGCGCCCTATTTGGAAACCGAGTTGGCTGTGTTATCTGCTGGATGGGGCGCTTGCCGGGTGGACGGAAACGGCGCCCTTTTCCGACGGGAGGGAGACTCGCAGACCGAAGAAGCCAATGAGGTCTTTCATGCGGTTGCGACGGTAAACGATGAAGTAATGGAGTATATGCAGGCTTTGGAGGCGATGCCCTTTTTCCGGACCGATGGCTTGGATGAGAAATATAAGCTGCTGGCTGAATTCGGCGACTGTGTTTTGGCGGGTCGGCAGATGGAGAAAGATTACGGCATGGAATTTGTGTGCTGGCAGCGAAACTATGACCGCAGCGGCGTTTGCCACGGCCATTACCATTATGACGATTACTCTGCCGCCAAAGAGGACTTCGCTATCCGTTCTGGGCTGGTAGCCAGAGAAAGAGTATTCTCGCAGGATGAATTGACCGAGATCTATCGCAGCCTCAGTAATACGCTGGATTGCGGCGACTACCTGACCTATGATCAGGAACGCTGCCTGGAACGTTTACAGCAGAAGATCGAGCGACAAGTGCCCGATATTGCGGAATCGCTTGAATCAGGTATGGAACAAACATTGTAAATAATTGATGGATGCAGGAGGCCGGGGCTGGTTTTATCAGCTCCGGCCTTTTTGTGTTCAGAAAGGAATGATCATGACGAGTTTATTTATGGGAAACACGCCCTATGCAGCTGCCGAACAGCTGATGATGCAACCGCCCGGCTACGTCCCGCGGGGCGGCGGAATGTGGCGGGCGCCGAAGCTGACCTTCACCGCCGGAGATCTGGACTGCAAACTCTGTTCGCACTGGGAAAAGAGGCGCTGCACTCTTGACCGCTGCGTTTGTCTGGAAGAACGGATGCAGGCGGGTGCGGTCAGTTATGACCAACTGCTTGATGAACTGATCGGGCGTTGCGCCAATCCCGGCTGCCGCAGACGGATCCGGGAGTTAGCTGAAGCCTGGGACGGCGCCCTTTTTACCTCCCAGGCTCACCGAATCACTTTCTCGGATAACAAAAGCATCTACAGAAGGAAAAAGCTCACAGATAAGGAGTTGGCCGCCCTGTTTTTGCTCACTTCCACCCCGGAAATGCGGGAGCGCTCCTGGTGGGTGCGGCAAAAGAGCGTTATCGATTTCAGCGACGTTAACCTGAACGGAATAAGCATGGAGGGCTACACACTGTATCAGGCGGCAAAGACCATTGCTTTGGGCGGAAAATGGCTCACCTACGCCGATCTGGGCAACCCTTTTTTAATAGATGAAGCTACATTCCGTATCATTGTCCATGCCCTGCTTATATCTCTGTTTGGCACGTCGGTGACGGCGCTGGAGGAAGGAGGATACTATGCACATTAAAGCAATTTTGCGTAACGCAGCGCATCCGGAATACGGTCAAATATCCATACCCTTCCCCATCCCCGATAACCAGTATGATGAAATAATCGGTATGCTGGAGCAGATGGAGATCGGCAACGCCGTCAGGCGAGACTGCCGGGTGGACGAGATCAAAGGAGATATTCCAGTTCTTAAACGACTGGAGAACAGCTCAATCAACATTGACGAGCTGGACTATCTGGCCAAACGGCTGGATAGCTTCACCGGCCATGAAATGGCGCAGTTCCAGAGCGTGGCGGCGCAGAATGGTTATTCGGATATGACCGATTTCATCAATTTGACCTTCTCTTGCCAGGAAGCCACCGTGATCACGAATTTCTCGGATCTGGAGCGTATCGGCAAAAACCATATGATGACAGTCAACGGCGGAATGAGCAAGGATGAGTTTGAGCAGACCGACTTCCGCTTTGAGGCTATGAAGCTGATCCTGAATGAAAAAGGCACGATTACCCCATATGGCGTGGTCTATGATAATGGGATGCAACTGACCAGGGAATACGACGGTCGGCATTTCCCGGAATATCGCTACCGATACTGCGTACTGGAAATGGAGATGACTTTGGCGGGAGTCGATGATCTGTCCAATGCAGCTTACCTTGACCTGCCCATGCCGCAAAGCCGGATCGACCGGGTAATCAAGCGGTTAGGCGCACCCAGCGAAGATCATGTAGAACATCGCTTTATGGAAAGTGAGCTGCCGGAGGGGCTGGATGCGCTGCTGGATATGGAGAATGAATCTCTGGCCGACCTGAACCAGATGTGCGCCGGCGTAGCCTTGTTGGATTCCGGAGATATGAGAAAATTGGGCGCCGTTGTCCGCTTCGGCCAGCCGGACACCGCCACACAGGTCTGTCGCCTGCTCCGGCATTTAGACGAATTTGACGTCATTCCCGGGATCAGCACCGCCGAGGACTACGGTCGCTATATGATCCGGGAATCGGGACGCTACGACTACGATGAAAACCTGGATGAGCTTTACGACTATGTCGGCTACGGGCAGCAACGTATGGATCACGAAAACGGCGTCGTAACTGATTACGGATATATCTGCTATAACGGCGTGGGCAGTATCGACGAGATCATGAACGGAGCTTCCCCGGTTCAGAGCTGGGAGAAGGGAGGTATGGAGTAATGAAAGATATTACCACAGACGATCTGCGCCGTATGGCGGACAGTGAAGGTCTTATCCTGCAGGGCTGTGGCGGTGACCCGCAAGAGTGGGTTGATGGAATCAATGAAATGCTGACCGAGGCCGGGATCCTGAGCAATGGCGAAAGATTCAGCGATGTCAGCCGATTCATTCATGATGGGCTGACAAACCTGCTCTTTCCTTTGGACGATATAGACCTCGACCCGGGCAAACTGGCTGTCTGGCGATTAGAAACCCATGAGCAGTTTGGCGGTACCTGGCTCAGTGACTACGTTCCCAACCGACTCGGTGGTTTTGTGGAAGACAATCGGCGGGATATGGATATCTCAGCCGGAGCAATGGAAATGGGAGGTACGGCGTGAGTAATCTTGACTTTGTTGACGATAAAGAGGAACTCGATAGTTGCCTTAAATGGTTGTATGCTTCAAATCCAGACGAGGTGTTTAAGTGCCGATATGACGGAGAGTGCGGTGGATGCCCTTACTTTTACGAATGCCCGATCATCTTTCCTCCTGGAATTTAGCTGTAGAACTCGCTCCGGTTTTACCAAAGAATGCAGTAGCTTTCCCCGGCGCTTTGAGGTATGGTTCGGTTTACCAAAATAAAAGGAGATGATCAGGATCGGCAACAGAGAACAAATACTTGTGAATGATGAGCAATGCACCCTGCGTCCCGCTTCGGAATCCGAGGCGGGCATTTTTTATGCCATGGCTCCGAAACGCGACGAGCAGCTCGGTACGATCGGTCATGTACGGATGGATTTCGGCAAAACCGGCGATGAGTTCTGGCACAGCTGGCAGCCGCGGGGCGATGAAGCCTTGAACACCCCGGAATTCAAAGAGGAGCTGGACGCGGTAATGATCGAGCTGCGCCAAACCGCACTTAAAGACCTACGCGGAATGGAAAGGTTTTGCAGAACCCACGGCGGAGAGATATCCGGAGGCTACAACCAAAACTACGGCTACGTCCTGGATACTGCCCATTATCGCTATTGCTTACGCTGCAATCCACAGCCCGGAGACTATCAAGCCTACTTGACCTGCTTTGATCTGGACAGGCAGCGGCTGCACCTGATGTAAGCCACCGGGGCAGAGCTTGTGGGCATGACCTTCACCGGCGACGGTAACGCAACGGCATATACTAATGCCGAGGATCTCGTTGCCGCCGTCTGGGACGGGTTGACCGGCGAGGGCAGCGGCTTCCGCTACCTGACCGCAACGGACGATCCCCAACTGCTGGAGTCGCTGGCGGAATTAACACAAACGCCCGTACAGGGCATGAGTATGGGAGGGATGGAATGATGTTCGATCAAAAAATGGTGAAATTCCTGCGGGAACAATACCCGCCCGGTACCAGGGTGCGACTGAACAACATGTCAGACCCTTTCGCACCGGTAGAACCCGGTTCCATGGGCACTGTACAGGCGGTGGATGACGCGGGAAGCCTGCTGATGAAATGGGATAACGGACGCAGCCTGTCCCTGATCCCCGGCGAGGACAGCTTCTCTGTCCTGCCGCCGGAAACGACGCTGCTCAAACTGTATATGCCGCTGACGGCGGGTCTGTACGAGCGCAACGAATGGGGAGATATGGACGACGAGCCGGTGGAACTGGACAGTCGGGAGGCAGTCTCCTATGCCGACAATATTGCCGCCGCGCTGCTGCGGGAGCGTCATCCAGACGAAGCTCAGCGCGGCCTGATGACCTACTACAGCGAACACGACAGCCTTGATCAGAAGGTACGGTCCTTCAATTTTGTCGCCGAGGCACGCAACGGTAGATTATGGGGCGTGGCCGAATGTCAGGTGGTTGGCGAACTCACGCCCTCTGAACTGGAGTTGCTCAAAGGGACTGTTGCCGGCCAAGCCAGCGACGGCCTGGGAGAAAGATTTGAGCAGCGGGAGATCAAGGTTGGCGATGCGGAGTTGTACGCTCATCTGTGGCAGCCGGAGAACTGGAGCATCCAGACGGAGCAAGAGTTGTTCTCGCCTAAGCTGGCGGAAGAGCTGCCTGAGCTGTGCTTTTCGACCTTGCCGTCCACCGGCGAGCTGATCTGCATAAAGCGCGGGGAATCCGGCTATTACCCGTCCGACTGGAATACTAACAGCAGCGAAAAGAACCGGGAGCTGGCTGATTATAACAATGAACGCCTGGGCGTGACAGCGTCCCAGGAGCAGGCCATGGTCTGCGGCAGTATGCACGGGTGGGGCTGCCCTGCTGCCGACCCCGCGGCCTATGAGCGGGACGAGCCGCAAATAGGCGGCATGGGAGGGATGAGCCTGTGAACGCAGACAAGTTGTTTCAGGTGGAGATATGGCCGCAAACCGAGCGTGGATATACTGCTTCCGCTACCCTTGATCTGCCGGCATATCCCTGGGCGATCCTGGACGCTATGGATCGGGCGCGGATCCGTCCGGGGGAGGAATTCAACTGTGAGCTGCTGGATACAGAAGTAGATTTTCTGCGGAACCGACTTCCGGACAACCCCAATCTCAACGCCTTGAATCATCTGGCCTCGCGGATAGCCGGTATGGAGGATTGGGAAAGGCTGGCCATGGAAGGAATGTGCCAGATTGCCTATGGCGTGAGCAACGATCGGGGGCTGGGGCAGGTTTCCGATGAAAGCGGGATGCTGCCGGAGTTGGACGACGTACCGGAAAAGGTGCGCGACCTGATCGACCTGGAGCTATTCGGCAGAAAATGTCGGTTGGCGGAAGGCGGCGTGTTTGCCAGAGGCGGCTATGTGGTACCGGACGGCGAGCTGCAGCAGGCCTATCCGGACCTGCGATTGGATATCCAAAGACCGGACTATCAGATCCTGTTGGAGCAGGCGGACGGACGGCAGCTTAAACTGCCCAGTCAGGATGAACTGCTGGCGGTTTATCACGCCTGCCTGGATTGCCGTATTCCGCAGCTTATGGCCGGCATAGATATCGAGAATATTGAGGATACCAATGAATTTGCGGAAAAGCTGCAAGACATGGGAGATAAACAGGTTCAGAAATTCAAGGCACTTTTAACCGCAACCGGCTGTACCTCTCTGACGGAGGCCAATTATCTGGCCGATAATCTGGAGTTGTATGCCTTTGATGGAAACTATGCATCACCGGAGGAATATGCCATGCGGGAACTGCGCGAGGGCTTCCCAAGCATGAGCGATGCCACTCTGCGAAATTGCGTGAATCTGGGAAGGTTTGGGAGCGCGTTGCTGCGGCAGGAGCAGACCGCTGCCACCGCCTACGGTTTGATCTGCCGCGAGGACGGTCAGCAGATCACGGAGCGGGAAGGAGCAGACAGCCTCGGCTTTGACCTGACCATGGAATAAAAATGCCCTTACGTATTATTCAATCACCAAGCCCCGCAAACGCGGGGCTTAATTCATTTCAGGAGGATACCAACATGACCAACGGAAACACCGAAAAGAATTCTAAACCGGATTACTCTCTAACCATCCCGTCCGCGGTGATCGAAAAGATCGGGCTGGTCGACGCAAAACAGGGCGAAGTACATGTCTTCGATAACGCTCTGCTGATCGTGAAAGGTGATCTGACTGCCGCTGAATTGATCGCCACCTGCGAAAGCCTGCGGGAGTTTTCCACCGACATGGCTGTTAAAATGGCGCTGGCCTGCGGCCCTTGCCACCACTGCAAGGTCTGCGCCGCCGACCCGGAGGACGAATGCAGTCCTCTTTCCGACCTGCCGGAAGGTCTGCTGCAAAGTTTCATGGACGCGGAGGTCTGCCTGCTGGAACTGGAAGATCTGCTGGATTCTGAGGATGAGATCGATGAAGAATGATACCCATCTCTACCCATATTCCCTGGAATACGCCCGGGAGCAGGACGAAGTCGACCGTTGGCGGGAAAGCTACAAGGCTAACGTGGCCTGTTCCCGGGATATGGAGCAAAGCATCCGCGATCACTACCACAACGACCGGCTGGATCCGGAATGCGTGAAGCAGGTCACCGACGCCTGGGGCTTCCGCCGCACCGGCTTCGTGCTGTCCAATACCATCCAATACAAAGACTGGGACGGGCGCTTTTCCGCCGCCAACAGGGAGTGGGCGCAGGAAACCTATATTCCCCCGGATCAGCAGCATAACTGCAATTTTGTCTGCGACGCTCATTCCGGTTTGACGGATATGTTCACCAAAAGCTTTCGGGAAGCCTATCAGAAACTGGGTCTGTTCAGTGCGGAGCAGTGCGAGCCGGACTCAGGACTGCAGGATTTTACGGATAAGGTGCTGGTGCTGTCTCCCAACAGTCTGAAAGAAAGCTGCTGGCAGCCGGAAAATCAGCTTTGGCTGGGCGGCAGCGGCTTCGGATGCAGCCCTTCATCTTCCGGGAGAGCCGTCTATGCTACCTGTCTGGGCGACGGAGAAAAAGCGCGCTGGAACCGACAGGACTTCGCCGGTGTGATCAAACCGGAATGCTTGCCGGAGTGGGCTGCGGCGAAGCTGGCGCAGTTGCAAGATAATCAAAGCAAACAGCAAGCTCAGCAGCAAGAGGCCTCTGTCGGCAGCCAGCCGGAAATGACTATGGGATGAAAGGAGGTAGAACACCACGGCTAAAGCAGTCAAGCAAGCGGCAGCGTCGGAGGATAAAAGTCTGGAGCAGGCGCAATACCCCATGAAATACGACGTGCGTATCTTCGGTTTGAAGGACGAGGGCAGCCAGAGAGCGCAGGCCACCGTCAACATCAACGACGCTTTCGCGGTGCGAGGTATCAAGGTGATGGAAGGGACCAACGGCCCCTTTGTCTCCATGCCGGCCTATAAAAGCGGCAATGAATACAAGGACATCTGCTTTCCCTGCACCAAGGAAGCCCGCGCTGAGTTTAACAATGCGGTAATGAACGCTTATGAGCAAGCCCTGACCCAGCAACAGGGACAGGTGCAAAGCATGCAGCAAGCCCAGAGCCAGGGCGTACCGGAGTGGGAGCAAACGATGAAATGAGTTAAAGGAGCATGGCATGAGGAGAATTCGTAAAACGCGCACCCGGTATAACGCCCCGGATGCGCGTCGCTTGCTATGGGCGTTAAAAAGCAAATATCTGGCCGGAGCGCTGTGTCTGTTGTTGGCAGCTGTTCTGGCTTTTTTCGTTGTACCGAACATCTATCGCAGTCAGGAGGCCACGATTACCGTGGTGCGCGCCGCTCAGGATATTGCGGCAGGAACGCTGATCGAAGCGGAAATGCTGGAAACCGTGGAGGTGGGCGCATATAACCTGCCGGCCAACGCAGTCGAGGACAGCAAAGACGCAGTGGGTAAATACGCCGTCTGCGATCTGACCGACGGAGATATGCTGCTAAGTTCCAAGCTGGAAGCCAAACCGGGCGATAGCCTGCTAAATGAAGCCATTGGCGACGGGCTGTATATGGTCACCATCACTCTGCACAGCAACGCAGCGGCCATGGCCACCCAACTGCAAGCTGGCGATTATGTGGCGGTAGTCACCTATTCCGACCGGTCAGCAGAAGATGTACAGTGGGAGATCACTACCGATGAAAACGGTGAGCAGACCATTACCCCCAAGGATGTGGAGGAAAATTTCGGCGTGACGCTGCATCCGGAATTGGCTAATCTGCAGATCTATGCGGTCAGCGACAGCGCCGGAGCCGACGCTACGGCCACGGCCAGCATTCCCAAAACGGTGACCTTCCTGGTCAATAAAACCCAGGCCGAAATGCTGGTCAAGGCTGAATATGAGGCTTCCCTCCACTTGATCTGGAAAGGACGTGGCGCTATTGACGAATAACATGATCGCGGTCTGGGGCGCTCCCGGCAGCGGCAAAACTACCCTGGCTGTGAATCTGGCCGCCTGCCTTTCGCAAAAAAACACAGTGCTGCTGATCAGCAGCAATTTATGGTTCCCGGAGATCCAGCTCCATTTTGGTCAGGTGGTGAAGGCACAAAACAGCATCAGCGGTCTGCAGCAGGGCGAGCACGAGTTGTACGAGCTGTTTACGCCGGTACGGGGCAACGCCAACTTGCAGCTGTTGACCCTGCCCGACGATCACAGCCAGCTGTTCGGGGATTATCTGGACGGCCAGCTAGCCGCCAGTCTCTTTCAGCAAATAGACAAATACCGCTTCGACCAGGTGATCGTGGATGGTTCCGCCGCCCCGAATAACCCCTTGTCCACGATAGCGCTGAATCAGGCGGAAACAGTGCTGCACACAGTAGCGCCGACCATCGGCGGTCTGTTCTGGTTTCGCGCCATGCAGCCGTTAAGAGAAGCCCTACGCTTGGACGCGAAAACAAAGTATATCGCTAACCAGCCGGACGGGAACCGGCTGTATGACGGCGTGGAGCCGGACTTTGAGCTGCCTTTTGTAGAGGGCATGGAGCGGTATGCCGGTCAGGGCAAGACCGCCTTTGCCGGCAAGCAGAAGAAATACAGCAAAGCGATCCGGGAGATCGCCGAGGGGGTGAGCCGATGAGCTTTTCTGTTAACGACTTTATTTACTCCTTGAACCGTGGCGAGGCTGACTGTCAGGAGCAGCAAAACGCCAAGTTGTCCTACGCCGAGCTGCTGGATAAGGTCCGCAGCACTATCAGCGAGCATTACGCCGCGAAATTGGCGGAAGCGGTGGTCTCCGATCAGGCGCAGGAACGCTTGCGCAGCATCATCCAGCGCATCGTCACCAGCGGCAGGTTGGTGGATACCGAATCGGCAACCATCGGTCAAATGGTAGACCGCCTCTATGAAGATATGGCCGGTTTCAGCTTTCTTTCCGCCTATCTGGCCGACGAGAATGTGGAGGAGATCAACATCAACGGCGCGGACGGCGTATGGGTCAATTATAATAACGGCAAGAAACGCGCCGATTTCCGCTTTTCCTGTTCCAACGATTGTCTGAACATGGTGCGTAAGATGACCGCCATGGGCAACGTCATTCTGGACGGCAGCAAGCCCCTGGGTGACAGCTTCATCTGCAAAGGCGTGCGAATATCTTCGGCAATCTCGCCCTGCGTTGATCCGGACGTACAGGCGGTGGCATCAATCCGTAAACAGCAGGCCGGGCTGGTGACGCGGGAAAGTCTGATCGAAAGCGGCACTTATTCGGAGGAAGAACTGTGCTTCCTGGAAATATGCCTGACCCACGGCGTGAGCCTGGGGCTGTGCGGCGGCGTGGGCAGCG
>Ga0228535_1000392_pt1 | contig 128376 bp, 138 predicted proteins | sample SJ1metagenome_FD_168457 | JGI IMG/M metagenome (GOLD analysis project Ga0228535, IMG submission 168457) | Enriched culture of PCE-dechlorinating microbial communities from Ithaca, New York, USA - SJ1 | ecosystem: Engineered > Modeled > Simulated communities (microbial... > Unclassified...
GGCGCAGGTGGGCCTGGGGTCGGTGCACGGGCTCGCCGCGCCGCTGGGCGCCTTCTTTCCCATTCCGCATGGCGTCGCCTGCGGCACGCTGGTCGCCACCGCCGCGCGGATCAACATCGAAGCCCTGTGCGCCCGTGCGCCGGCGCATCCGGCGCTGGAAAAATACGCCCAGGTCGGGCGGCTGCTGTGCCGGGACAGTCGACTCGACCGCGAAGCCGCGCATGCCGCGCTCGTCGATACGCTGACCGCATGGACGCGGGCGCTCGGCCTGCCGACGCTCGCGCACTATGGCGTTTCGCAGGGAGACATTCCCCATGTCGTCGCTCACAGTCGAGGCAGCAGCATGAAGACGAACCCGATCGCGCTCGATGACGCCGAGATCGCCGCCATCGTGTCCGCCCGACTGTAGCCGGCATCTCAAGTTCGCGCGCCGCCGATCCGCTAACTCGTCGATATCCCAATCTGGAGCGCGCCATGACCGGTGGCCTGATTCTGCTGATCGTCCTCGCCCTGCTCGCCGTCTACGGCATCTTTCTGTACAACCAGTTGGTGCAGTTGAAGCACAACGTCGGCAAGTCCTGGTCGAACATCGACATCCTGCTGAAACAGCGCCACGACGAACTGCCGAAACTGGTGGAAACCTGCAAGCAGTACATGCAGTTCGAGCAGGAAACGCTGGAGAAGGTGATGCTCGCGCGCAACCAGGTGGCGAGCGCGCGCGAGTCGCGCAACATCTCCGCGCTCGGCCAGGCCGAGAGCGCGCTGCGCGCGGGTCTGGGCAACCTCTTCGCGGTCGCCGAGGCCTACCCCGAGCTGAAGACCAACGAGACCTTCCAGCATCTGCAGGCGCGCATCTCCGGTTTGGAGAACGCCATTGCCGACCGCCGCGAGTTCTACAACGAATCGGTCAACGTCAACAACGTGCGCGTGGAGCAGTTTCCCGACACGCTCGTCGCCCGGCTGTTCGGCTTCCGCCAGTTCCCACTGCTGCGGTTCGCCGGCGAAGAGAAGAAGGACGTGGATATCAAGCAGCTCTTCAATAGCTGATGTTCGGCTCCGGCTCGTTCGCCGAACAGCGGCACGATTACGCCAATTTCATCCTCTCGGGCGGCAATTTCGCCTTGTTGCTGCTGGGCTTCCAGATCAGCTCGGCGGCCGGCTGGAAGCTCGCCTTCGGCTTCGTCGGACTGACGAGCGCCTGGGCCTGGTACGCCAATCTCAAACGCTACCGCACGGTGGCCGACACGCCCACCTCGCGAATCGCCTCGGCGCCGCAGGGCTATGTCGAAATCGTCGGCCGCGGCCGGCAACCGCTCGGCGAAAAGCTGCTCAGTCCGCTCTCCGGCCTGCCCTGCCTGTGGTACCGCTACCGGATCGAGCACCGGCAGGACGACCGCTGGACGCTAATCGAGTCCGGTGTCTCGGACGACACCTTCGGCGTCGACGACGGCTCAGGACTGCTGCTGGTCGACCCCGACGGCGCGGAAATCCTCACCTCGCGCAAGCAGGTCAGCCGGCAGGGGGACTACCGCCGCACCGAATGGACGCTGATCGAAAACGAGACGCTCTACGTCATCGGCGAGCACGTCACGCTGGGCGGCCCCAACGCGGTGCTCGACAAGCGCACGGACACGGCCGAACTGCTGGCCGAATGGAAACGCGACAAGCGCGCACTGCTGGCGCGTTTCGACACCGATCGCGACGGCGAGATCAGCCTCGACGAATGGGAGCACACACGCAAGGCGGCGGCGGACGAAATCGACCGCGCGCACCTGGACATCCGCCTCAAGGACGGTGTCCATCTGATCCGCAAGCCCGCGCATCGACGCCCCTACCTGATCGCCAACCGGGACATGCACGCGCTCGTCCGCCACTATCGGCTCTGGAGCTGGGCGCATCTGGGCGCGGTCGCCGCCGCGGTGGCCGCGCTGGCACGCCTCTAGGCTTGCCCTCGTCCGCCCCGCTCTCTATAGTGGTCATACGGAGGTCACGCCATGAAGCAGCCCATACCTGAAACCCCCGCGGATTACGACCATACCCGCATCGTCGAGCGGCCGGACGGCTGCTACTGGATCGACGCCGAAACCGGCGCGGAATACGGCCCCTTCGCGAGTCTGCTGGAGGCCATCCAGGACATGGAATACAACGCCGAGAGCGACTACGAACCCGGCGAAACGATAGAAGAGGCCGAGGACGAACTGGGCATCACCGACTGGATCGACCCCGACACCGGCGACCCCAGCGCCATCGCCCATCGCCCCATCGACTGATTCACGCGCGCGGCCGGCCGCCGCATTCGGCCGCGCGCGCTTCCCGCTCGAAAGGGTTGTCCCGGTAGGGATCCCCGCCCCGCAATCCGGCAAGCAGACCGGCCAGCGGGTACAAGACCAGCATCAGCACGCCCCAACGCTCGAATTGCCGCACATGCGCGCGTTCGTGCGCCCGCGTCGCCTCCAGATCGCGCACGCTCGCCCCCAGCACCACGTGTCCGAACGTGATCGCCGCGACCGGGCCGCTAAACGGGAAGCCGATCCGCAACATCCGCGCCGTCCACCCGCCCGAGGCTTCGAGCACGCCGTCCACCCGTCGCCATTCGCCGCCGCTCGTCCGCGCCAGCACCGCCAGCAACACGCCCAGCGCGGTGGCCGGCAAGGCCCACAGATAACGCAGCGGAACGGGCATCAGGCGTCGAGCGCGCCCGCGAACCAGCGCGCGAGATGCAGGCCCGCCCCGGTGAACAGGGCACGCGCCCGTTCGAGCTGCGCCGCCGTGCCGGCCGCGTAGACGTCGAAGCGGTGCAGATCGGGGTAGTCCGTGACAATCGCCCGCAGAACGGCGTCGAGATCGTCGGCCTGCGGATGCGGCACATAGGCGAAGTTGTCGAGCGCATCGGCCCAGGCGCGGCAGAGGTTGTCCTGATAATGCCCGGCTTCGTCGGCCAGCCAGTGCAGATCCATCGATTCGGCGAGATCGAGCGACATCGCATGCTGCACCAGGCTCTTGATCGGCGCGAAGCCCGCGCCGAAGGCGAGAAAGATCACCGGCCGCGGCGAATCCTCGTCCAGCACGAATTCGCCGTAGGGGCCTTCCACCGCCACCGTGTCGTTGGCCTTCAGCGTCGTGAACAGCGCCTCGGCGAAAGCGTCGCCCGCGCGGCGCGGAATCTGGACCTCGATGTGGCGATCCTCGCACGGGCAACTGGCGATGGCGTAGCGGCCGCTCGCGCCGTTCAGCGCCAGGCGGACGTTCTGCCCGCCCAGGAAACGCAGACGCTGGCTGCGCGGCGCCAGAATGTGCAGCGCAGCCATGTGCGGGTTGAACACCTCCACCGATTTCACCTTGGCGGTGATTTCCTGTACCGGAATATCGCGCGCACCGGCGACGTTGGCCTCGATCACCACGTCGTTCACCGGCGCGTAGGAACACAGCAGGATCACGCCGCGGTCCTTTTCGGCCTGCTTCAGCACGTAGTCGTGCGCGTGCACCTTCTTCACTTCGCCCGACACCAGACGCGCCTTGCAGTCGCCGCAGTTACCGTTACTGCAGCCGTAGTTGAGCGACACGCCGTTGCGCAGCGCCGCTTCGAGCAAGGTGTCGTTGCCCTCGACGAAGAACTCGTGTCCGCTGGGCTGGATGGTGACGTGTGCCGACATGATCCTCAGTATCCTTTCGCGTGCGATCGCCGCCTGCGCCTGCGCCGCGTCGACCGGCGCTTCGGCCAGGTTGCGCAGCAGGAAGGCGCGTACCGTGTGCAGCGCGTGGCGGGTCTCCGCGCTGCCGTCTTCTTCGATTTCCTCGATCTTTTCGTCGAGCCAGGTCATCACGTTGGCGTAATGCGCGAGCAGCGCCTTCGCCGCCGCGTAGTCGTTGCCCAGCTCGGTCAGGCGCGCCGCCAGCACCTCCTTGTCGGGCAGCGCGCGTTCCAGCACGCGCTTGGCGAAGGCCCTTTCCTTGATCTCGCTGACCCGGCGGAACTCCGCATCGTCGTCCCATTTCACATCGGGAAAAGCGCGCAGCAGCTCGTCGAATTCGACCATGCCGTCGAAGGTGGCGAGCGCCCCGCTTCGGATCATCTCTTGCAGGGCGTGGCGGGATTGCCCGACCAGCCGGGCAACGCGCGAAAGGGGCAGCAGATGGCTCATGCGATCAGTCTACCCCGGTGGCCCGGCGGCGCCCAAACGGCAATTCAACAGATTCTGAATCGGCGATCGAAGCGCGCCTTTACAATGCCGCCATGCTCGCCATCACCATTCGCGCCTGCCCCGACGATGCGCGCGCCGCGCTCGAACAGGCCGGCCTGCCGCCCGCCTGGGCCCGGCTCTACGCGGCGCGCGGCGTCACCCGCGCCGACGAGATCGCGCACCGCCTGCCCGGCCTTTTGCCGCCGGCGAATCTGCTGCACGCCGAACGCGCCGCGACCCTGCTCGCCGACGCCATCGCCGCCGGCAAAAAGCTGCTCATCGTCGCCGACTACGACGCCGACGGCGCGACCGCCTGCGCCGTCGGCGTGCGCGGCCTGCGCCTGCTCGGCGCGCGCGTCGACTTCCTGGTGCCCAACCGCATCGAGCACGGCTACGGCCTGTCGCCCGCCATCGTCGAACTGGCCGTTGCGCGCGCGCCCGACCTGCTGATCACCGTGGACAACGGCATCGCCGCCGTCGAGGGCGTGGCCGCCGCCAACGCGCACGGCCTGCCGGTGCTGGTCACCGATCACCATCTGGCCGGCGACGCGCTGCCGGACGCCGCCTGCATCGTCAACCCGAACCAGCCGGGCTGCGGCTTCGCCTCGAAGCACCTGGCCGGCGTGGGCGTGATGTTCTACGTGCTGCTCGCGCTGCGCGCCGAACTGCGCCGGCGCGGCGCTTACGCAAACCAGTCCGAGCCCGACTTGCGCGCGCTGCTCGACCTGGTCGCGCTGGGTACCGTGGCCGACGTGGTCAGGCTCGACGCCAACAACCGCATCCTCGTCGCGCAGGGGCTCGCGCGCATGCGCGCCGGCCAGGCCGCGCCCGGCATCCAGGCGCTGTTCCGCGTCGCCGGACGCGACCCCGCGCGCGCCACCGTGTTCGATCTCGGTTTCATGCTCGGGCCGCGCCTCAACGCCGCCGGCCGCATCGACGACATGGCGCTCGGCATCGAATGCCTGCTGGCCGACGATTCCGCCGCCGCGCAGACGCTGGCCCGGCGCCTGGACGAACTCAACCGCCAGCGGCGCGACGTCGAGACGGACATGCTCGACGAGGCGCTCGCGCTGCTCGCCGATTTCGACCCCGCCGACCGCGTCAGCCTCGTCGCCTACCGGCCCGACTGGCACGCCGGCGTGATCGGCATCCTCGCCTCGCGGCTCAAGGACAAATTCCACCGGCCCGCCATCGTTTTCGCGCGCGCGGACAGCGGCGAACTCAAGGGCTCGGGCCGCTCCATCGCCGGCCTGCACCTGCGCGACGCGCTCGATCTCGTCGACCGGCGCCACCCCGGCCTCATCCGCAAGTTCGGCGGTCACGCGATGGCGGCCGGCCTCACGCTCGCGCCCGAAAGCCACGCCGCATTCGCCGCCGCCTTCGAGACCGTGGTCCGGCAACAGGTCGACGCGGCCTGCCTGGAAGGCGCGATCGAGACCGACGGCGAGCTCGCGCCGGCCGAACACAGCTACGACATGGCCTGCGCGCTCGACGAAGCCGTGTGGGGCCAGGGCTTTCCCGCGCCGCTGTTCACCGGCGAATTCAGCGTCGCCCAGCAGCGCGTCGTCGGCGAAAAGCACCTCAAACTGCAACTCGCGCGCGGCGGCCAGGTCTACGAGGCCATGCGCTTTTTCCAGGCCGATCCGCTGCCCGGCCGCATTCGCGCGGTCTACGGCCTCATGCCCAACGAATTCAATGGCCAACAGTCATTGCAACTGAAACTGCATCACTGGGAGGCGATTTGATTACAGGGGTCAGGGGTCGGGATTCTGGGGTCAGTGAATGAGCGGCTTTGCCGCGCCCATGAATTCATGGAACGCGGCGAAGCCGCGCAATGCCCCCTGACCCCTGAATCCCGACCCCTGACCCCTAAATAACCCCATGCCGCCGATCACCCTCACCCTCATCCTGCTGAACGTGATGGTCTACGGACTGGCCTTCTTCACCGGGCCGGACCTCGCGCGCACGTTCGCCCTGTGGCCGCCCGGCTCCGGCGGCGCCTTCCACTACTGGCAGCTCGTCACCTACAGTTTCCTGCACGGTTCGCCGCTGCATCTGGGCTTCAACATGTTCGCGCTGTGGATGTTCGGCGCCGAGCTCGAAACGCGCTGGAACGACCTGCGCTACCTGCTCACCTATCTGCTCAGCGTCGTCGTCGCCGCCATGACGCAGATCGCCGTGGGCGGCTATTTCGGCGCGACCGGCGGCGCGGTCGTCGGCGCATCCGGCGGGGTTTTCGGCCTCTTGCTGGCCTATGCGATGTATTTTCCCAACCGCGTCATCACGCTGGTGTTCCTGCCCTTCGTGCGGATTCCCGCGCGGACCTTCGTATTTCTCTACGGCCTCGTCGAACTGGTGCTCGGCGTGACCGGCACCGCCGCGGGCGTGGCGCATTTCGCGCATCTGGGCGGGTTATTCGGCGGCTGGCTGGGCGTGCAGTATTTCAGGGGGCGGGGGATTTTCGGCACGCGGAAGTAAGCCGAAGGCCGGCGATTCAGGTATAGCCCTCCGGGTTCTGCGACTGCCAGCGCCACGCGTCGGCGCACATGCGCGGCAAGTCGTACACCGCGCGCCAGCCGAGATCGTGCGCGGCGCGCGCCGGATCGGCCCAGCACTGCGCCACGTCGCCGGGCCGGCGGGCGACGATCTCGTAGGGCACTTGCTTGCCGCTGGCCGTCTCGAAGGCGCGCACCATCTCCAGCACCGACACGCCGCGCCCGGTGCCCAGGTTCCACACGTGCACGCCATCCGCCTTATGGTGCAGCCGGTTCAGCGCCGCGACGTGGCCGCGCGCCAGATCGACCACGTGGATGTAATCGCGCACACCGGTGCCGTCGGGCGTGGGGTAGTCGCCGCCGAATACGTTGAGATGCGGCCGCCGCCCCACCGCCACCTGCGCGACATAAGGCATGAGGTTGTTGGGAATGCCGCGCGGGTCTTCGCCGATGAGCCCGGACTCGTGCGCCCCCACCGGGTTGAAGTAACGCAGCAGCGCGATCGACCACGCATCGTCGGACCGCGCGATGTCGCGCAGCATCTCCTCAATGAAGAGCTTGGAGCGGCCGTAGGGATTGGTCGCCGACAGCGGGAAATCCTCGGTGATCGGCACGCGCGCCGGATCGCCGTACACGGTGGCGGAGGAAGAAAACACCACCGACTTCACGCCCGCCTCCGCCATCACCTCGAACAGGGCGACGCTGCCGGCGATGTTGTTGTCGTAATAAAGCAGCGGCTTCTCGACCGACTCGCCCACGGCCTTGAGACCCGCGAAATGCACCACCGCGTCAATGGCATGCCGGGTGAACAGCGCCCGCAACGCCGCCCGGTCGCGGATGTCGCCCTCCACGAACGCCACCGGCCGGCCGGCGATCCGCGCCACGCGGTCGAGCGACTTCACGCTGCTGTTCGACAGGTTGTCGAACACCACGACCTCGTGGCCGGCCGCGAGGCATTCCACCGCGGTATGCGAGCCGATGTAACCGGCGCCGCCGGTCAGCAGTACGTTCATTCCGTTTCCTCCTGGATGTTCAAACCGGATTCATGCACAGCGCCAGCGCCTCGCGCCAGTCGCGCAGACGCAGCCCGAAAGTATGCCGCAGCCTGCCATTGTCCAGCCGCGAATTGAGCGGGCGCCGCGCCGGCGCGGGATAGTCCCGGCTGCCGATCGGCAGCAGGCGCGCGGGCACGCAGGTCTCGTCGAAATCGTCGAGCGCGCGGATGGCTTCCGCAAACCCATGACGGGACGTCTCGCCGGCGTTCGTCATGTGATAGATCCCCCACGGCGCGGCGCGGTCGAATCCACCGGCTGGCGACGCGATCCGCGCCAGCACTTGCGCGGTGGCCTCGGCCACGTCGCGGCACCAGGTCGGCGCGCCGATCTGGTCGGCCACGACGGGCAACTCGGGCCGTTCCCGCATCAGGCGGCGCAAGGTCAGAAGGAAATTGCCGCCGCGCAGGCCGTAGACCCACGACGTGCGAAACACGAGATGCGCGCAGCCGCTCGCCGCGACGGCGCGTTCGCCCGCCAGTTTGCTTGCGCCGTAGACGTTGAGCGGGCCGGGGGCATCGTCCTCGCGCCAGGCCGTTTCGCCGCTGCCGTCGAAAACATGGTCGGTGGAGTAGTGCACCAGCAGGGCGTCGAGCCGAGCCGCCTCCTCCGCCAGCACGCCGGGGCCGACGGCGTTCACGGCATGGGCGCGACCGGGCTCGCTTTCCGCCCGGTCCACCGCGGTATAGGCGGCGGCGTTGACGATGATCGTCGGCGCGATCGCGCGCACCGTCGAACGCACGGCGTCCGGCTTCGCCAGATCCAGTGTGCGACTGTCCGTGGCCACGATTTCGCCCAGCGCGCCCAGCGTACGGCGCAGCTCCCAGCCGATCTGGCCGTGCGCGCCGGTGAGCAGGATGCGCGCCCGGGCGACGGTCACGCGTAGACCTCGGCATCCCGCAGGGCGGGCCATGCCCGGTCCTTGTCGGACAGGATGGGCGGGCCGGCCAGGGGCCAGCGCACGCCGACGGCCGGGTCGTCCCAGCGGATGCCGCGATCCCACTGCGGCGCGTAATGGGCCGTGGCCTTGTAGAGCACGTCCGCCGTCTCGGACAGCACCAGGAAACCGTGCGCGCACCCGGGCGGAATCCAGATCATGCGGCGGTTTTCATCCGACAGTTCCATGCCCGTCCATTGCCCGAACGCGGGCGACGACCGCCGCAGATCGACCACCACGTCGAACACCGCGCCGTGCACTACCCGCACCAGCTTGCCCTGCGGCTCGCGCACCTGATAATGCAGCCCGCGCAGCACGCCCCGGATGGAGCGGGAGTGGTTGTCCTGCACGAAATCGGCCGCAAGGCCCAGCGCGGCGAACGTCCGCCGGTTCCAGCTTTCCAGCAGGAAGCCGCGCGCATCCTCGAAGACGCGCGGCTCGAGGAGCTTCACGCCGGGGAGAGCGGTTTCGGTGACGTTCATCAAGGGTTTAAGCCGAGGGCGGGAACGGAAGCGTAAGCGAAAACCGCTTGCGGCTCACCCCTCAAAACACCCGCTCGTTCAGCATGTTGAGCAGATAGCGCCCGTAGGCGTTCTGCTTCAGAGGTTCGGCCAGGCGGCGAATCTGCCCGGCGTCGATGTAGCCGAGCCGGTAGGCGATCTCTTCGGGGCAGGCGATCTTGAGCCCCTGGCGTTTCTCGATCGTTTCGATGAACAGCGAGGCCTGCAGCATGGACTCGTGCGTGCCCATGTCCAGCCAGGCGTGGCCGCGCCGCATGATCGAGACGTGCAGGGCGCCCTGCTCGAAATAACGCCGGATGACGTCGGTGATTTCCAGCTCGCCGCGCGCCGAAGGCTTCAGCGCGCGTGCGATCTCCACCACCCGGTTGTCGCAGAAATACAGCCCGGTGATCGCGTAATTCGAGCGCGGCTGCGCGGGCTTTTCCTCGATGCCGAGCACGCCGCCGTCGGCAGCCAGCTCCACGACGCCGTAGCGCTCCGGATCGGTGACCCGGTAGGCAAAAACCGTCGCGCCGGATTCGCGCGCGCCGGCCAAGCGTAGATCGGGTGTCAGGTCGTTGCCGTAGAACACGTTGTCGCCCAGCACCAGCGCGCAGGGGCTGCCGGCCAGAAAGTCGGCGGCGATCAGAAACGCCTCCGGCAGGCCGCCGGGATTCGGCTGCACCGCGTATCGCAGACGCACGCCCCACTGACTGCCGTCGCCGAGGAGCTGCTCGAAACGCGGCGTATCCTGCGGCGTGGAAATGATCAGAATCTCGCGCATGCCCGCCAGCATCAGCGTGGTGAGCGGGTAGTAGATCATCGGCTTATCGTAGACCGGCAGGAGCTGCTTGGATACCGCGAGCGTGGCCGGGTAAAGGCGCGTGCCCGAGCCGCCGGCGAGAAGGATGCCTTTGCGCTGCATCACGCCTGCCTCTCCGCATAGTTCAGGTTCAGCCATTCGCGATAGGCGCCGCTGCTCACCTGTTCGATCCACGCCGCATTATCCAGATACCATTCGACCGTCTTGCGGATGCCGGTCGCGAAGGTTTCGGCCGGCTTCCAGCCGAGTTCGCGATGGATCCTGCCGGCATCGATGGCGTAGCGGCGGTCGTGGCCGGGGCGGTCCTGCACGTAGGCGATGAGGCGCGCATGCGAACCGGCCGGATCGGGGCGCATTTCGTCGAGCAGGGTGCAGACGGTGTGTACGATTTCGATGTTGGGCATTTCGTTCCAGCCGCCGACATTGTAGGTTTCGCCCGGCCGGCCATGCTCCAGCACGGCGCGGATCGCCGCGCAATGGTCGGTCACGTACAGCCAGTCGCGCACGTTCAGGCCGTCGCCGTATACAGGCAGCGGCTTGCCCTGCAGGGCATTCAGGATCATCAGCGGAATCAGCTTTTCCGGGAACTGGAAAGGCCCGTAGTTGTTGGAACAGTGGGTGGTGAGCACGGGCAGCCCGTAGGTATGGTGAGTGGCGCGCACCAGATGGTCGGACGCCGCCTTGCTCGCCGAATAGGGGCTGTTGGGTGCGTAGGGCGTGCTCTCGGTAAAGGGCGCGTCGTGCGGGCCGAGCGAACCGTAGACCTCGTCGGTGGATACGTGCAGAAAGCGGAACGTCGCCTGCTCCGAAGCCGGCAGGCCCGCCCAGTACGCGCGCGCCTCCTCCAGCAGATGGAAGGTGCCCACCACGTTGGTCTGGATGAAATCCTCCGGGCCGTGGATCGAGCGGTCCACATGCGATTCGGCGGCGAAATTGAGGATCGCGCGCGGCCGGTATTCCGCCAGCAGACGCGCCGCCAGACCGCGATCGCCGATATCGCCCTGGACAAACACGTGGCGCGCATCGCCCCGCAAACCGGCCAGACTGGCCAGATTGCCCGCGTAGGTCAGCTTGTCGAGATTGAGCACCGGCTCGTCGTGCAGCCGCAGCCAGTCCAGAATGAAATTGGCGCCGATGAAGCCGGCGCCGCCGGTGACAAAAATCACAATGCCCCCAAGAACACGCCGGCTCGTGTCAAGATACCGTTCACCGCTTCGGCATCCTCTCAAGCCAGTTCTCAACCGCAAGCCCCGGCACACGGGCAAACTCATCCGTATTGGCCGTCACCAGAACCGATTCGGATGCCAGCGCATGTGCCGCGATCAACATATCGTTCGGCCCGATCGGCGTACCCGCGCGTTCAAGGTAAAGACGCAGCTTCACGTATTCGTGATCGGCGGGTTTGTCGAGAGGGAGAATCTCCATCGCCGCCAGAACGGCCTCCACCTGTGCCGTCAATCTGGGAGCACTGCGCTTGGCCGCCCCGAAGCGCAACTCGCTCGCCACGATCATGGATGTGCAAACAGATTTCTCCCCCACTTGCGCTATGCACGCCGTAATCCGACCCTGAGGATGCCTCACCAGGTCCGAGAGGATATTCGTATCCAGCAGATAACGCGGCATGTGAATCAGAGCGCCGCATCGTCCAATGGCAACAGGCCCTTGTCGATGTCGGGAAACGTCTCGTCCAGCGCAACCAACGTCGAGAGCGTGGCCAGCAGCCCGGTCTTGCGGATCGGCTCGATCACCAGACGATCATCCTCCCGACGGATGATCGCCTCTTCCGCATCCATCTCGAACTCGCGCGGAATGCGGATTGCCTGATTGCGCCCATTGCGAAAGAAGCGAACATGTCTTTCCGAATCCATCTGCGATCTCCTGTGCACGTGGCATATGTTTAGCCTATGCCACATAGACCGGGGCTGTCAAACCCGCCGACAACGGCGTGAATTCAAGGCGCCCGAAATCTCCGTGGCCGGGTTTCCACGCATCTACTTAAAGAGCAACTGCCGCGCCGCCCCCACGATGAACAGCGTATTCGTCACCAGATAGCGCTTCCACAACCTGCGCGGCTCGGACAACAGGCGGTGCAGCCATTCCAACCCGTTGTCGCGCATCCAGGCCGGCGCACGCCGCACCGTGCCCGCATGGAAATCGAAAGCCGCGCCCACGCCGATCATCACCGCATTCACCCGGCCGCGATGAACCGCCATCCAGCGTTCCTGCTTGGGACAGCCCAAGCCGACGAGCACGATGCCTGCTCCACTCTCGTTGATGCGCGCCACCGCCGCCGCGTCCTCTTCTGCCGTCAACGTGCGAAAGGGCGGTGACTCCGTCGTCATTTTCAACGTCGGAAATACCGTCGCCAGCCGTGCTTGCAGCAAACCCAGCGTGGTTTCCGTACTGCCATAGCAATAGATCGAGATACCCTCGGCCGCACAATGCTCGCATAGCGCCCACATCACGTCCGGACCGCTGATGCGGGACTGACCGGAAAACCCCTGCCGGCGCAGCATCCACGCCACCGGCGCACCGTCGGGCGTGGCCATGTCCGCAGCATTGATGATCTCGCGATAAGCCGCGTCCCGCGACGCGCTCACCACCACGTGCACGTTGCAGATCGTGACGCAGCGGCTTTCGCGCGCGTGTGCCCAGTTCATCAGGCGATCCAGTGCGGTGTCCCAGGAAAGCGCGTCAATATGTGCGCCCAGCACAAGGCCTGTAATACGGGGCTCGATATCCTGAGTCGCTTTTCTCATAGCTGCCGTTCAGCCCGTGCTTCGTCGTAGATGCTTATCAAACACCGATAATTCACCTCCGGCGAGAATGCTGCCTCGTACTGCGCACGGGCATTGCGCCCCATCTCCGCCATTTCCCGGGGATGCACCAAGGCCCAGGCCATTTTGTCTGCGAGATCGACCGGATCAGCCGAATTGAAAAGGAGGCCTGTTTTCCCGTCCGTCACGATATCGGCGAGCGCGCCGATGCGGCTGGCGATCACGGGCAAACCGCTGGCGAATGCTTCCACGATCGTCCGCGGAAAGTTCTCGTACCAGATGCTCGGCACCACCAACGCCAGCGCGCGGCTCATTTCCTGGCGTACTGCGTTGCCCGGCTGACCCCCCAGTCGTATTACGCCTTGCACGCCGTCGAGCAAGCCGGCTTCCGGCCCATCACCCACCACCCGCAGCGCTGCATCCGGCAACCGCCGCATGGCTTCGGCCAGTGTCGCCACGCCTTTCTCCGCCGACAACCGGCCCACGAACAACAAACCCGCGCGCAGTCCCGGCCCGGGCGCATCGAAATCCACGAAATTCGGCTTCACCACCACCCGCTCCGCAGGCAGACCGCCTTCGATGAACTTGTTCCGACAGAAATCGTTCAGCGCAATGTAGCGCGCCACCTTATTGCGATAGGTGCCCAGCCCGCGATGCAGCGCCAACATCCCCGCCAGCGCCACCGAGGCCGGACGCGAACCGCGATAACACGCCCGCGCCACGCCGCGCCAGGGCACATGTCCCATGCAGTCCTCGCACACACTGCCATCGCGCAGAAAAAGCGCATTCAGGCACATCAGGCGAAAGTTGTGCAGCGTCTGCACCACCGGCACGTCTGCGCGCGTAGCCGCCCAATACAAAGCAGGCGAAATCAGCGGAAAGGTGTTGTGTGCATGAATCACGTCAGGCCGGAAACGGGCGATCAGCGCGGCGATTTCGCGCATCGTGCGATCCGACCACAACGTCTGTCTTGCTAGGCCTAGCGACGATATGCCCGCCACCTCGTCGTTGCTGCGAGTATAGGTTTCCACGGCATGACCGTGCGCACGCAGCAACGCAATCTCGGATTCCACCACCGTATCCTCGCCGCCACGGTGCTGGTAGGCGTTGTGAACGCAGATTATGCGCATACAGCCAATTCTTCTTGATCAGCGATTCGGGTAGGCCGCGCCTATTCCGCCGCCGGGATACCAATGACCTTCCGGCTGCTCCTGGAAAAACAGGAACTGCCGATTCGTCTTGTTTGCAAAATTGATCAGCTTGTCTGAGAAATGTGAGTTGTCGCCCAACACAATCGCCGTAGGCGAAAGCTTCTCCGCTACAGTTTCAAATTCACGCATTTCGTAGTCCATCGAGTGATCGCTATCGTTGATGAATAGATCGATAGGTGAATCGATTTTCTTCAAGGACTCGATTGAGTCGCCATAAACAATTTCGCCATGCCGGTCATACGGGGCCTGCAATAGATATCCTGCCTTCGGGTTGATATCCGTCCCGTAATACCTGCCGTGGCACCCCTCTTCCGCGTTTCGCTTGAGCGCCGCCGTCAACACGCAAGACCCCAGCCCCTTGTCTACGCCAGTTTCAATGACAACGGCGGGTCGGGTGGCGCGAACGATTGCGTACCAGCCTATGCGCCTTGCATAACGGGGCTCGTCATCGGCGAGGAAATTCCGCTTACCGGCCCGCGTGCATCGAATCAAATGATCGCGCAAGGCCTGATCTTCCACGATCTCGCGCATGTAAGTCGCCATGACCGATGCCGGCTGATTGCAGACGATGCCCAGAAAATTTGCCAAGTAACGCTGGTTCAGTTCAGACAGGTGGTAAGTGAAGTTCGTATGCTCTCGAGATGTGAACAACCATTTCAGTACCAAACCCGATCTTTGGATGCAGTAAGAAAGCGCGGACCGCATTCGAAGGGGCATCACCAACCAACGCAGCAGTGCTCTTTTCATCCTTGCTCTCCCTAAATCGATTCAGCCGCACGGCGTTACGCTGCCGCCAAACCATCCATAAAGTCCGCCAGCCGCGCTGCCACGCGTTCCGCCTCGAACCGCTCCAGAAAACGCCGTCGCGACAGGCTGCACGCTTCAGCCATGCGAATGGGGTCATCCAGCCAATGCAAGATCCGCCTCGCCGCTTCTGCCGCATCATCCAGAGGAATCAGGCTGCCTTGGACACCGTCCTCGAACACTTCCGGCATGCCGCCGGCCGGTGGCGCAAATACCGGCAGACCGCGCGACAGAGCCTCGATCAGCGTCAGCGGCAGGTTCTCCATGTGCGCCACATGCAGGCAGGCTCGGTGCGCCGACATCAGGCCCGCCGCGTGGGCGACGAAACCGGTAAAGCGAACCCGCCCGGCGATGTCGAGTTCATCTGCATATGTCTCCAGCATGGCGCGATCCGGCCCATCCCCCACCACGGTGAGGGTGAGGCGCCGGCCCTGCCGTTTCGCAGCGCGTACGATTTCGAGCGCATAGCGCTGATTCTTGCGGTATTCCAGCGTACCCACGGTAATGAGGTCAGCTTCCGGTACCGAGGCTTCAGGTTCTCCAGGGTCGTCGAGGAAATTGGGAATCACCTGCGCAGGCACGTGCGCGAGGGCTGGAATGCGGCGTTCGAGTTCGCGCCGCATGAAATCCGATACGTAAATCAGCGCATCGAGCTGCGGCAGAGTGACAGCCTCGAATGTCTGGATGGCGCAGAAATGGGCGCCATCGCGCGGAATCGCCCCTTTGTCCACCCATTCGTCGGCCTGCGACAAGTTGAAATGCACCACCATTGCCACACGCTGCGCCGGCGACGCGCGCGCATCCAATGCGGCGCGGGCCGACAGCGGGCACTGAGCGTACACCACGCACGCCTCTCCGCCGGCCAGTTGCCTACGCAGGGCGAGCCGCAGGAACACCGCATGCCAATGGCGATACCACCACACGCTCGTCGGTTTGTGCAGCCGGTCGATCAGGCGGCGTACGCCAAACACCGGATACACCAGCGCGCGCGGGTTACTGAACGGCGTCAGCAGCCGTACCGCGCGCCCGTGGGCGGTCAACCAGTCGCGCATGGCCCGCACGTGCGTCTGCACGCCGGTTTCGCCGTGCTCGCGCATCATGCTGGCGATCACGACTGGCCGAGACATCGCTTCACCCCCGTTGCGAAATTATCCGCCATCGCCTCGATGGAATAGCGCAGGCCCGCCTCTTCCGCCGCGGCCCGCATCGTCGCCAGCCGGCTCGGGTCGTCCAGCAGCATCTCGATGGCCGCCGCGAATGCCGTCGCGCTTGGCGCGGTAATCAAGCCGCTTCGGCCCGGCTCCAGATATTCGATTTCCGGGCCATGCGCTGACAGATTAGTCGTCAGCAACGGGAGGCGCGCAGAGAAGGCATCGAGAATGCCCAAGCCCACCAGGCCCGGATTCAGCCATACCTCCGCCAAACTCAGCATCAAGGCCTTGTCGCGTCCAAATTTCGGCCCTACCCAACGCACCCACTCGCGCGTTGCCGCGAATGCTTCCACCTCTCCGGCCAGCGGCCCATCGCCCACGATCAGCAGCCGGAATCCCGCATGGCGCTCATGAACCGTCTCGGCCGCCTGCATCAGCCAATCCAGTCGCTTGTTCTCGTACAGGCTGCCGCAGTAGACGGCGATGCGGCTGTCCCTTGGCCAACCCAGATCGTTCAACATACCGGAGCGGTCGGTTTCGGTCAGGGCTGCAAGTTGCGCACGCAATTCGCGGGTATCGATGGCATTTTGCACTGTCGTGATCTGCGCCGGTTCAAACCCCTGCTCCGCCACATAACGCGAGGCTTCGTCCGTGTAGGCGAACCACCAGTCCGACCAACGCAAGCTGCGTCGTTTGAACCGCTCTGCGAATGAATTCGGATCGGCCTGTCTGTCGCAGCCGTGACCCCAGTAAGCCACGCGCTTGAGACGCAGCCTGGACAAGAGCATGAGCAAGTAGTTGAGCAAGTGCTTGTTGGCGTGCTCGATCACCACCAGATCGGCTGCGATCCAGGGACGCATCACGGGCATCCACAACAATTTCCCCCCTAGCAGGCGCGTCGCAATCTGCTTACCCAGAGGGGGAGGCAAAATCGCGTGATCGCTGCGCTTGCGCTCCTCGCGCCAAGGCGTGCCATAGACGACCTGCAACTCGATCCCCTCTTCAGCCAGACGTTTATCCAGCGCGGCAAAGAAGGGAAGCCGATAGCCTTTCATGACCGGCTGAATGACGCAGACACGCCTGCTCATTGCATCACACGCTATCGGGAGCCGCTGCACCGAACCGGCCAGTCCACGTCGCAGTGCGCGTGAACAAAATCGGGCCGGGGCCCAGCATCACCTTGCGGCTCGACAGCGCCCGAGGTTCGTCTTCAAGCGTCACAAAGTGCGTGACCGGCCAGGTCTCGGGTATCGTCCATTCGTCATGCTTTTCATCCGCGTCAAGCCAGACCAGCCAGGCTTCTTCGCCTCGCCGCTTGAGCCTGCATACCCATCGCCCCCGATCCAGCGCGCAGCCCGTCATCACCGCGCCTTCGAGCCATGCCTGCGTCTTGTCGTACGCCTTGCCTGCGACATTCAGCGCGTAATCCTCCCCTTCTACCAGACCCATATTGCCGTGTTCCCACGAATACCAATAGAAACGCTCCATTCCAGCCGCCCATCCCAGAATGAGTGCCCGTGAAACGTAGGCCCCGGCTTCGGCCTTGTTGAGCCTCTTCCAGCTCGTATAGGTCGACGCATTGGACGGCTTATCGAACCACCAGCCCGTTTCGGTATTCCAGATCGGCTTGTTCGCCACGCCGTGCTTGGCCATGAGCAGACGGATTTCGTCCATCAGCGCCAGCATCGCCTCCGGGGATTCTCGCGGCACGTAAAAATGGTGCGACAACACATCGAGAAACCGCCTGCCTCCCAAGGCAAGGTAGCGATCCAGCCAGTCGAGCTTCTTGCCGCCCTCCGTCGTGGCGGGTGCAGCAAGCAGATTATTCTCATCCACCTGTTTCAATATGGCGTATGTCTCCTGCGCCAGTCGCACCATGGTTTCCACGCTGCCCGTATAGAAATTCCGTAAATTGGGCTCGTTCCAGAGTTCGTAATAACGAATACGGCCCGCATAGCGGGTAGCCACTGTGCGAACGTAGTTGCGCCAGTCCGTCATGTCGCGCGGTTCGGCGGCGTTACCTGGCTGATATGCAGAAGCCTCCTCAGGTCGGGCAGAGGCCCATGCGGCCGGTAATCCAAGGGGCAGGAGCAGATTCACGCCGGTCAGCCTGGCCATGGCCACATATCTGTCCAAACGTGCGAAATCCCATTGACCGCGCTTCGGCTCAAGTCTCGACCAACTGACAGCCGCATCCCACAGGCGCCAGCTACCAAAATGCACCCCGGGCCAAGGCGTCGAGGTATCGGCACGATGGATATGCATGCCGAAATATTCACGCGGTATCGGTCCATCCGGAGTTCGGAGATCCCGCCCGGCAGGAATGGCGCCGACCCGCATGGCTGACAAGCCACCCGCGAATGCTGCGCCAACCGACACAAACAGCACCTTGCGGCGGGTTGGCGATTCCAGGCTGATGAGGCTATGGCTCTTTGATCGGGTCGGCATGATCAATTATTTCCATCAAGTCGATAATTCAGATGCCAACCGACGAACCCCTCGAACCGCCCTACCCCAAGCCCCAGCTTGCGGGCAAACGCACTCGGATTCAGGAGCTGAAACGGCAGCCCCAGCCAAGGGCTCAGAAGCCCTCGCGCGACCACCCACTTCGGCAAGGGATGTCTTCCATAGAGAGCGCCCGTGCCACGTGCGCGCCTGCGCGTCCTTTCGAATGTTCCCCGCAAAGAATCGTTCGTTGATGCGACCATCGCGTGATGAACCCGGATTTGCGGATCGAACGCCATCCAGGCGCCCTCCCTCAGCAATTTCAGCATCAAATCCGTTTCCTCGCCCGCGCCATACCAGCTATGCAAACCCAGCGCACGGTCGAAGCCGCCTGCCGCACGCAAACGCACGGTGCGGAAGAAGAGCGTGATGCTGCTGGCAGGCGGCCCTGCAAATCGGGAGAATTCGTCAAAACTGATTCTTTGAGGAGCGGCATCTCCGGCTTCACACCAGCGGACCACCAATCCATCCAGTTCAGCCTGTTGCTCGAAACGGCTCAGCGCCTGCTCGATCACATCCGGCTCATACCAGCAATCGTCGTCCGGAAACGCCACGATTTCGCCGCTGGCGCACTCGATGCCGGTATTCCGCGCCAAGCACAGGTTGGGCTCCTGCTGACGCAGATGACGGCATGCCAAGCCCAGAGCCCGGGCACGGTCAACGACCGGAACCAGCCGGTCATCCGGGTTCTGGTCGACAATGATTAGTTCGAAGTCGCATCGAGTCTGGGCGGCGAGGCTGTCCACGCAGCGATCGATTTCCGCCACACGACCGAGCGTGGCCATCACCAGCGAAGCGCGCAGGCTCATGCCGCCCCCCCGGACGGGCGCAGGAAGCGCAACGCGATCCGCAGCCAATACGCCGGATGGCCGACCGCAGTTCGAGTAAAGACCAGCGCAGCCGCCTCGTGGCGCTTGCCCTGCAGCAGGAGACTGTGCGCCGCATTGAGATAGCTCACCGCCAGCATGCGACGCACACCGCGTTTGTGTTGCGCAGGGTAGTCGCCACGTGCAAACCGTGCTTCCAATCGCCGATAGCATGGCAGCAGCCCCGGCAGCATGGCACTGGCGGTAAGACTGCCGGCCGCGTCCACGCGGTAGAGCGCCAGTACGCGGGCGCTCGCGGCTACCGGATAACGCTCGGCCAGCCTGAACCACACATCCTGGTCTTCGCCCAGCCGCTCGCCCTCGGGAAAGAGCGTGCCCAGATCGAGCAGCGCCTGACGCCGCACGCATATGGATGAAGCCGAAATGAAGCTTCCGCGCGCCCATTCCTCGAAAAAGGCCGGAACCAGGCGACCCGTATCGATTGCAGGAGCGGGCGCGTTCGCCGCCAAAGCCGCCGTGGCGTCACCCGAAAAACGCCGATAGGCCGTACCCAGCAGCGCGGCCTCGGGGTAATGTTCGGCAAGCGCGGCGATCTGCTGCAGAAACCCGGGCAGATACAGATCATCGGCATCGAGGAAAGCGACATAGTCCGCCGTGCTCGCCTGCACGCCGCGATTGCGCGCGGCGGATACCCCCGCGTTGGGCTGGCGCAGCAGACGGATGCGCGCATCCTCGCGCCCAAGCTGCTTCACCCGTTCGGCACTGCCGTCGGTGGAACCATCGTCCACCACGATAAGTTCGCGCAAGCCGGTCTGCGCGAGGACCGAGCGAACGGCATCCTCGACATAGGCGTGCTTGTTGTATAGGGGCATCACCACATCGAAGCGTGGTGCCTGCATGTCATCGCCCATGCGCGCCTCCCAGTTGCGGAGCGAGCAGCCAGCCTGCTATGCGGGCCGCAGGACGCGGCAGGCGGGCGAGGCCGCCGCGCAGGATGTCGGCCAGATCGGGGGTCAGCAGGTTCGGCAGCACACGAACGACGAAAACCACCGCCAATGCGCACGCGACGATGACGGCCGCCAACCGGAGCGAATTGGAAGGCAGCGCCTCCAGCAATGCATGGTCGGTTCCCCAGCCCGCCAATACCGTACAAATGGCCAGAATAAGTCCGCCCCGCAGGGCGCGTACGCAGTCGACCCACGTTACGTTGATCTGCCGGATTGCAAGGTGGGTAAACAACAACGTGCGCAATACGAACAAGCCCAATACTGTCCACGCCAGCGCGGCAAGGGAAACCTGTGCGGCGATCCAAGCGCCGATCAGCCACAGCCCGGCGAGCGGCAATTGCATCTTGAATTCCAGTGTGGCGCGGCCGGTATTCCACAGTACAGGGGTAGTGATGCCCCACAGCAAGGCGATGGGCATGGCCAGCGCAATGGGACGCAAGACTTCGGAAGCTTGCGCCCATTGCTGGCCGTAGAGCGCGAGTATCAGCGTGTCGGCCACGGTGGACATGGCAAAAAACACCGGCATGACCACGAGTCCGATGCCGGCCATTAATAGAAGGTAGGCCTTGCGAATCCGCTGCGGATCATCCTGCACCCTGGCACAGGCCGCGTACAGCACCGGCTGCATGAAGCCAAGCGTGGTGCTGGAAGGCGTGTTGACGAGGTTGTAGGCGTTGGCATAAAGCCCCAGCGACGCGCTATCGAGGGTACGCGCAACGACGGTGCGATCCACATTGCCGATAAGCCAGTTGGTGATATTGGTCAGCAGAACCGTACCGCCGAAATGACCCATGCTGCGGGCATCCGGATGGCGAAGCTGCGGCCGCAACGGATGGCGCACCGCGCTATACATCAGCACGAGCGATATCAGACTCTGCATGGCCCAGGCGGCCACCAGCGCCCACACGCCCGCACCCGTCAGTGCCAGCGGAATACCGAGGCAAACGTAGCCAATGAAATAGGCAAAGGTCTGGACGATTTGCAGCGACTTGAAATCCAGCTCACGCTTGAGCAGGTTGAGCGACACCGCACTGATCGCCTGCACGAAGGCCAGCGGCGCCAACGCGAGGACAAGCGCCTGCAAGCGGGGCTCACGGAAGAAATCTGCGAGCGGCCCAGCCAGCAAGGCCAGGGTGCCGGTGACCGTCACGCCGAGCACTAGTTGCCAGCCGAACACGAATCGTATGTGGGAGTCGTCCAGCGTCTTGCGCTGAATGAGGCCGTAGGCCATACCGATGTCGGAGAAGAAAGCCGAAAAGCTCATCACGACGACGCTGATGGCAAAGAGGCCGTACTGTTCGGGCCCGAGTAGCCTGGCCAGCACGATTTGCGCGGCCATCTGCATGAAGAGTCGGAGGAATGCGCCACCGCCGCCCCACATGAAGGCCGAAATGCTGCGCGCGCCCAGCCCTCTTTGAACCGATGCAGTCATGCCGCGCGTGTCAGCCGTTGTCCAAGCCCAATGGTCGACGGCACAGGCGCTCTTTCTGCGGAGGATTGCCGTGCAAGCATGAGAAAAACCGTGAACACCACCAGATGAACGAAGAAGGTCGTATCCAGAAGGAGCGTGAAGCGGAGCGGGATTTCGGTAATGGTTCTGACGAGCAGAAGAACCAGCATTGCAAGACTGGTACCCCGGGTTCTTCTGGAAAATTTGAATGCGTAATAAATCAGCGCAAGCGTATAAATCGACATGGCGACCAGTCCCACAATGCCCGCTTCACCAAGCGCCTGCAGATATTGATTGTGCGCATGCCATGCGGCCAGCACGGCCCCATGCGTGATCCGGAACTCAAGATCCCACAGCTTGGGGCCATAGCCGAACCAGGGATTGCTGCGCCATGCGTCGATGGTGGCTTGCCAGATATCCGTACGTCCCGTCAGGGTGGACACCTCACTGTCTGCCATCAGGGCTTGGAAAACCCCACTGGCGGCATCGGTGAACAGCACGGGCAAGATGAGCACTGCACCAAAAAACACGCTCATGATCGCAAGCGTGGCAGGGCCCATGCGCGCAACCCGCATTTCCTCATTGAATTGCTGGCTGAGCCGCACTACCACAACAACAAGTAACATCAGTAATCCAGCCGCCCAAACAGTTTTGGATTGCGTCAGGATAAGAACAAGCGAGGCAGTTGCAACGCCCATGAAATGCCACGGGCTCTTGCCACGGACCCAGTACGCAAGAATCAAATAGAGCAACGCGAGAGGGGCCAGCGAGTTGGCGTGAGGCGCAAGTCCGTGCAAGCGGATATGGAAGCCCGGAATGATTCCTACGTAACTCGTTTCGGCGAAACGAGTCGGGAAAGCGGCTGCCAATACCAGCGAGCCAACCAGCAACACAAAAAGGATTCGTTTTGCCTGGATCGCGACCTGTTCCGGCTCGATACGCGGCATGAGCACCAGAGAAGCCAAGAGTATTGAAGGATAAAAATTCTGGTGGATGAAAGCCGGCTTTTCACCGAGCGTAGCGCTGGTGATCATGGACACCAGAATGAGCAGCCAGCTTCCTATCAGGAATGCCGCGCCCTCTTGCTTCTGGCGCTTTATCAGGGCAATAAGAATCACCGTAGCCGCCACGCCCACGATGGACAGATTGGAGAGACGCAGCACCCAATTCACCCAGCCGGCAACAGCCGTATAGCCTGCGAGCGTGGCATCCGATTCCGCAAGATATTCCCGCGGCGCAGTCATGAGGCGTATCGTCGGCCCCAGCAGGATCATCCAAAGATAGAAGGTAAGCACGCCTTTCGAGCCAAAGCGCTCGACCCCACGGTAAGCGATCAAGGCCCCGGCCACCCCGACCACTGCCAGGCCGAAGGCGATCAAGGCGTAGATGGTCAAGTAAAGCGCCATACGTACTCCGGTCAGCGGCTCACATAAGCCGGCTTGGAAGGCGTGACTGGCACTGCTTCACACGTGTTCAGAAAATCCCGATACGCCGCCGCCAGCCCCTCACGCATACCGGTTTTGGCCGTCCACCCCATCGCGTTCAGCCGGCCCACATCCATCAGCTTGCGCGGCGTGCCGTCGGGCTTGGTGGCGTCGAATTCCAGCTTGCCGGTGTACCCCACGGTGGCGGCCACGGTTTCCGCCAGTTCGCGGATGCTGAGATCGTGTCCGACACCGATATTCACCAGCGGCGCCAAGCCGTCGTGGCGGTCCTGGCCCAACAGCGGCACGAACTTCTCATCAGACAGGTTCATCAGGTAAACACAGGCGTCGGCCATGTCTTCGCTGTAGAGGAATTCGCGCCTGGGGGTGCCGGTACCCCACACGGTTACGCTGGGTGCATTCGCCAGTCTGGCTTCGTGAAAGCGACGGATGAGCGCGGGGATGACGTGGGAGTTTTCCGGATGGTAGTTGTCGCCGGGGCCGTACAAGTTGGTCGGCATCACGGCCAGATACTGCGTCTTGTACTGCCGGTTGTAGGCCCAGCACATTTCGATGCCGGCGATCTTGGCGAGCGCGTAGGGCCGGTTGGTGGGTTCCAGTTCGCTGGTGAGCAAGTGTTCTTCCCGCATGGGCTGCGGGGCGAGCTTGGGATAGATGCAGCTCGACCCCAGGAACAGCAGGCGCTTCACGCCGTTCCGGTACGCGGCGTGGATGACGTTGGTCTGGATGGCGAGGTTGTCGCGGATGAATTCGGCGGGGTAGGTGTCGTTAGCGTGGATACCGCCGACCTTGGCTGCCGCCAGGAAAACGTAGTCGGGTTTCTCCAGTTCAAAAAAAGCCTCGACTTCCGCCTGATTCGTCAGATCGAGTTGCGCGTGGGTGCGGGTGAGGAAGTTCGAATAGCCTTTGGCATCGAGGTTGCGCATGAGCGCGGAGCCCACTAGGCCGCGATGGCCCGCAACATAAATCCTGGCGTTCTTGTCCATCGACTTACTCGTGGTAGTCCATGGCCTTGAAGCCATGCTTCTTCACCAGCTCGTCGCGTTCGGCGGCCTTTAGGTCTTCGCGCACCATCTCGGCAACGAGTTCGTCGAAGGTAATCTTCGGCGTCCAGCCTAGCCTGACCTTGGCCTTGCTCGGGTCGCCCAGGAGGGTTTCGACTTCGGTGGGACGGAAGTAGCGCGGGTCGACAGCGACGATGCATTTGCCGTTGGCATCAAAGCCTTTCTCGTCGACGCCCTGCCCTTCCCAGCGGATTTGCATGCCCAGCTCTTTCGCCGCGGCGTTGACGAAGTCGCGCACGCTGTACTGCACGCCGGTGGCGATGACGAAATCCTCTGGTTTTTCCTGTTGCAGCATCAGCCACTGCATTTCGACGTAGTCGCGGGCATGCCCCCAGTCGCGCTTGGCGTCCATGTTGCCCAGGAACAGGCAGTCCTGCAGGCCGAGCTTGATGCGTGCCAGCGCGCGGGTGATCTTGCGGGTGACAAAGGTTTCGCCGCGGATCGGCGATTCGTGGTTGAAGAGGATGCCGTTGCAGGCATACATGCCGTAGGCCTCGCGGTAGTTCACGGTGATCCAGTAGGCGTAGAGCTTGGCCACGGCGTAGGGGCTGCGCGGGTAGAAAGGCGTGGTTTCCTTCTGCGGCGTTTCCTGCACCAGGCCGTAGAGCTCGCTGGTCGACGCCTGATAGAAGCGGGTTTTCTTCTCCAGACCCAGGATGCGGATGGCTTCCAGGATGCGCAGCGCGCCCAGCGCGTCGGAGTTGGCGGTGTACTCGGGTTCCTCGAAAGACACGGCCACGTGGCTCTGCGCGGCGAGGTTGTAGATTTCGTCGGGCTGCACCTGCTGGATGATGCGGATGAGGCTGGACGAGTCGGTGAGGTCGCCGTGGTGCAGGATGAAGCGGCGACCCTGTTCGTGCGGGTCCTGGTAGAGATGGTCGATGCGGTCGGTGTTGAACAGCGAGGTGCGGCGCTTGATGCCGTGGACTTCGTAGCCCTTGCCCAGCAGAAATTCGGCGAGGTAGGCGCCGTCCTGTCCGGTGACGCCGGTGATGAGTGCTTTTTGGGTCATGTCGAAAATGATTGGGCAGGTTTCGGGTGATCAGTTGACGGCGACGGGGCGGCCGACGATGCGTTCGCGCGCCTGGGGGTTCATGGCTTGCAGCATCTCGCGCGTGAAATCGTCCTGGATGCGGTAGGCCGCCGTTTCGTCGGCCTGGATGCTGGACACGCGGAACAGCAGCCCGTCGGGAATCTTGCCGGTGAGGCCGTATTTCAGTTGCTGCAGCTTCCATTTCAGGCCGCTGACCTCGACCGTGTCGCCCACCGTGGTCCAGTAGGTGATCGGCTCGATGCGCCGCCCCTGTCCGGCCACCAGGCGCTTGACGGGAATGCTGCCCTCGCCGGTGGCGAAGCTGCCGATGGCCGGGTTCTTGAGAATCTGGAACCCCTGCGCCGGGTAGCACACTTCGGGCTTGTGCACGGCCATGTTGTCGCTCTGGTCGCCGCCGTAGGCGATGGACAGCATCACGCGCTCGCCCCGCGCGTTGACGTAGGTGCGCGTGAGCGTCTGGCTGTAGATCTTGTTGATCATCGCCTCCTGCTCGGGGTTGGCGATCAGCGGGACGAGGGTGGCGTCGATCTTCCAGTCGCCGAAGGTTTCCGGGATGAGCGTTTCCAGGTCGACCTTGGGGCCGGCATCCGCGATCTTGTGCGTGGGCTTGAGCGCGAGCGCCAGGCCGGCCGCCGCGAACATGCACAGGCCGACGATCAGGTGTTTGAAGCTGAGCAGTTTCATGTCGTACTCCCGGCGGTGGCGGCTTTCGTCAACGGACGGTCAGGCAGGAAGAAGCCGAGTATCCCGTCCAGCAGGAACAGGAACAGCAGGCCGATGATGAACAGCATGATGCCGGCGAAGCCGTGCAGGAAGCCCTGCCCCGCCTCGTCGCCCAGGTGGTAGGTGACGAGGATCAGCACCATCACGCGCACCACGTTGGCGGCGAAGGCGATGGGGATGATGGCCGCCATGATGATGAGGTTGCGCGCAAGGCTGGTGTGCTGCATCAGGTACAGATAGAGCAGGCCCATGGCCGAAAGGCTGAACATGGAATGCAGGCCGGAACAGGCATCGGCCACCAGCAGTTGATAGGGCCCCACGGTGAGCACGACGCCGCTGCGGCCGATGGGGTAGCCCGCGGCGTACAGCACGTGCTCGGCGATGACGGAGATGTACTGCTTGAGCGGGCCGGTGGCGGCGTCGACCACGAAACCGGGCAGCGGAACCATGAACAGCAGGAAGAACAGCGCGAACCACAGCGCGCGCGCCGCACGGCTGCCCAGGGTGACGAGCAGCGCGCCCAGGATGACCGGAATCTGCGAGCCGACCTCGAACAACAGGATGTCCTGCGAGCGGCCGAGGGCGTAGGCGAGCAGACCCACGACCAGCAACACCCAGCCGGCGATCGCTTGGCCGCGCGTCGGCGCGAAGGCGTCCGCTTCCAGAAAGACCTGGCGCTGCTGCCAGATGAGGAAGAGCGTGACCGCGAGCACGATCGGGCCGTGCGCGTAATCCTCGGAATTCCAGAGGCCGTGCGCCAGCATCCAGTAGGTCGGCGCGTAGAGCGCCAGCAAGCCGGCCGCGACCGGCCACCAGACGCTCAGGGTTTTCATCGCGGGCAGGGTTCCGGTGTTCATGCGTTCAATCCAGCACCACGGCGCCGACGACCTGCGCGCCGGTCATGACGACCTTGTCCTTCAGTTCGATCAGCGGGTTCAGGCGGCCGACGTTGCGGCGGGTGGCGATCAGCATGCCGCCGACGCGCGCGGCGACGAGCTGGAAGTCGGCGGCGATCTGCGATGGCGTGGTGTCGATCAGGATGACGTCGTAGCTGCTCTCCAGGCCGGCCAGCAGCGCGCCGAACGCGGGACGCGCCAGCAGTTCGGCCGGGTTGGGCGGCGGCGAGCCGGCCGGCAGGATGTTGAGCGTCTGAAACGGCTTGACCGTGCGCACCTGCACCGAAGGCACGCGCCCGGCCAGGATGTCGGACAGGCCCATGCTGTTGTCCAGATTGAAGATGCCCTGCTGGCGCGCGGTGCGCATGTCGGCGTCGATCAGCAGGACCTTGCGGCCCATCTGCGCGAACAGCACGGCGAGGTTGGCGGCCAGCAGGCTGGCGTCTTCGTCGGCACGCGCGCTGCCGATGGCCAGCGTCTTGCGCCCGTCCTTGAACCAGCGCAGTTGCAGTTCGGAGCGCACCGAACGCAAGGCCTCGGCTTCCTTGCCGTAGGGCGCGGTGGCGGCGGCGAGCCGGGGGCCGAAGCCGGGTTCGTTCACCGGAATGTAGGGATACTCGAACTGCTGCGACAGCGCTTCGCGGATGTCGGCCTCGGTCACCAGCCCGAGCCGCTGGGCGGCTTCGCCGAAGCGCAGATTCTCGTCCTGCTGCAACTTGAGCACGCGTTCCAGATCGTGCGGCTGGAGCTTGCCCGCATCCTGCAGCAGCTTGCCGATGTTCGCTTCGGCGCGGATGGCGGCGGCGGTTTCGGCGATGCCGGCCTGGGAAGCGGAGGAGATGGGAGCATTCATGGCTGACCTCTGTGCGATGGGGCTTCGTCAGGCGAGCGCGGCGCGGTCGCGGCGGAACAGGCGGCGCAGTCTGTCGAGACGACTGCCGCGCGTGGACACTTCGGCCAGCACGGGAATGTCGAGCGCCGCGGCGACGTCCTGGCCGGAACGCACGCGGCGGTCGAGCAGCTCGACGAGGAAGCCGACGCCCACGCCCAGCAGCGTGCCCAGGAAGAGCGAGAGCAGGATGTTGAGGATGACGCGCGGCTTGGAGGGATCGGTCGGCGGCACCGCGGGGTTGAGGACGGTCAGGTCGGTCTGCGTGGACTGCGCCTCCATGCGGCTCTGGCCGTAGCGCTGCAGGGCGGAATCGTAGATGCGCTGCGCGTTTTCCAGATCGCGCGCCAGCAGGGTGGCTTCCTCGCGCTGCTGTTTCAGCCCCAGCACCTTGGCCTTCTGGCGCTCGAACGCGGTCGACAGCTCGCTCACGCGCTGCCGCGCGGCGCCGGCGGTGGCGCCCACGCCGCGCGTGGCGGTGCCGAGTTCGGTGGCCAGTTGGGTCTTGTAGGTGCCCAGCTCGGCCTGCAGGCGCAGGTAGTCGGGGTGGTTCGCGCCGACGCGCTTGCCGAGTTCGGCGAGCTTGCCTTCCGTCTGCGCGATCTGCACCTTGAGGCTCTGCACCACGGGGCTGTTGTTCACCTCGGGCAGGTTGCCGCTGTCGCGGGTGCGCGAGGTGGCGTCGAAGGCCACCGACTGAGCTGCGACGATCTGCCCCGCCAGATCGGCCATGCGGCGGGTTTCCACGTCGAGCCGCTCCTCCGATTCGACGATGCCCTTCTCGCGCTGGTAGGCGGTGAGCTTCTGCTGGGCCCGGTCGAGGTTGGCGCGCAGTTGCGTGATCTGCTGGTCGAACCATTCGGCGGTCTGCCGCGCGGGCGCGAGGCGCAGTTCGAGGCTGGTGTCGATGTAGGCCTTGGCGAAGGCGTTGGCCATAGCGGCCGAGAAGCGCGGGTCGGCGCCGGTGAACGCGATGCTGATGACGCTGGATTCGCGCGAGGGCACGACGTCGAGCTTTTTCAGCAGCACGTCGGCCAGCCACTGCTCGATCGTGCCCTTGCCCTCGGTCGCCGCCATGAACTGCTCGCGCGTGCCCGGGCTGTCGGCGAGCTTCAGCATGCGGACGACTTTCTGCGCCACGTTCGCGCTCTGGATCACGTCGACCTGGGTGGCCATGTAGCCCGGAAACATCTGCGACGGCAGAAGCTGGCCGGTGAAAGGATCCTTGCTCTTGGAATCGATGATGATCGACGCGCTGGCCGTGTATTCCTTCGGCAGCAGCAGGCTGACGGTGGCCGTCACGAGCACGGTCAGCGCGAGCACGCCCAGGATGATCCACTTGCGGGCATTCAGAATCAGCAGGAATTGGGTGAAGTTCATGATCGGCGATCCTCAGAACAGGCTTTCCTTGACGTAGATCACGTCGTCCTTCAGAACCGGGTCGGACAGGCCGGTCTCGATTTCCCGCAGGCCGCCCTTGTCGTCGCGGCGCAGGATCCGGATGCCTTTCTGCGTGCCGCGCGGAGTCAGGCCGCCGCCCATCGACAGCGCCTGCGCCACGCTCATGTCGCGTTCCAGACGGAAGGCGCCGGGGCGCTGCACTTCGCCGTAGATGTAGAACACGGGCTGGCGCGCCACGTTGAGCACGTCGCCGTCCTGCACCTCGACGTTGCTCGTCTCGCCGCCCAGCCTGAACAGCGCAAGGATGTCGATGTCGCGGTATTCGGTCTTGCCGCCGTGGGTGCGCACGAGCGTGACGGTGTCGGCGCCGTCCACGATGATGCCGCCGGCCAGCGCCAGCGCGTCGGTCACGCGGCTGGCCCGTTCGAGATTGTATTTGCCGGGGCGGTTGACGCGGCCGAGCACCGAAATCTGCTGGCCGCGATACTGCACCACGTTCAGCGAGACGAAGGGCTCGATGATGAAGCCGCCCTTGGACAGGCGTTTGGCGATGTCGGCCTCGCCCTGCGCCGGGGTGTTGCCCGCGAGCTTCACCTCGCCGATCAGCGGAAACGTGATGGCGCCGTTCTCGCCCACGCGCGCCTCGGTGGTGAGGTCGGGCTGCCCGTAGACGGTGACGCGCACGACGTCGCCCGTGCCCATGCGGTATTCATTGTTGCCCGCGCTCCACGCCGGCGCCGCCAGCAACAGCGCGCACAGCATCCAGACGCCCGACCACAGCTTTTTCATTTCCATCTCCTGATTTTCAGACGCACGATACAAGGTTCACGTTACAGCGGAACACCGCGCCCGCCGGCAACCCGAAAGCCCGCATCCGAATCCGTTCGCTTCAGCAAATCCCGTTCCCGGCGGCATGGGGCCGGGAACCTTCAAAAATCCCCCCGCACGTTCAGATACACCGTGCGGAACGTGTAATCGTCGGCGGCGACGTTGGAATCCCGCCGGCCGGCCTGGATGCCCAGGTCGATCGACACCGCCTGGATGGGCATGTAGCTCAGGCCGAGGTTCCCGTTCACCGTGTCGTCATTGCGCCGGAGCAGCCCGGGCACCGTGCCCGGATCGCCCCGGAAATCCCGGTTCTCGTAGCTCACGCCGGCGTTCATCCGCCATTTCTCGCGCACCAGCCAGACGCCTTTCAGACTGGCGCCGCGCTTGAGCACCGAGCTGGCATTGATGTCGCTGGCCCCGCCCAGCTCCTGATAGACCGCGCCGCTGACGAGCGTCTTCCCGGTGGGGAACCAGTCGGCGGAAACGCGCCCGGCCACGCCGCTGAAATCGGGGCGCTCGACCAGCGTGGGAAAAAAGACCTGCGCAGGCTTGAGCCGATTGTCGTATTGGCGTTCCACCCACCCGGCCTGGCCGCGCAGCTTGAGCTTGCCGGTGAGTTGCCAATCGCCCAGCAGGTTGTATTCGGTCTGGCGGAAGCTGTTGTCGGCCAGATCGGCAAAGAGAAAAGACCCCCGCAACACCTGCATGGTGGGATAGTCGGCTTCGATGCGCCGTACCTGCGCACTCAGCCGGCTGCCCTTGGGCGTCAGATAGGTCAGGATCAGGTCGCGGGCGGATTGTTCGACGTCCTGCGATACCTGGGTCGGCGCGCTGTTGGTGTTGTCCGTCTCGTCCAGGCCCCCGCCGAGACGCCAGCGCGGATGAAGCTCCCATTCCACGCGCGCGAAACGGCGCTCCCGGTCCACCTCGTTGTTTACCAGCCCGATGTCGTTGAAGCTGCTCTGGCTGGTGGATTTGGCCGCGCCCAGGCTGCCGGACAGCCGGTTGCCCAGGCGCCAGTTCCAGCGCGCCTGCAGGTCGTCGCCGCTGAAATCGAGAAAAGTGTTGCGGTCGTAGCGGATCAAGGTCTTGGTGGCGTTGACGAGGAATTGCTGCCGGCCGGGCTTCCAGTCCACGTTGAGGCCGGCCTGATAGAGCGCGTAGCGCTCGTCCCGCTGCGTGCCCGGACTTTCGCCCTCGGCCAGCCGGAACAGGTTGCTGTCCTGAAAATACCCCGCCGACACGAACGGCCTGAAGGTGTCGCCTTCGTGCGCGCCGGCGATGCTCGCCCACAAGGCTGCGCAGCAGCCGAGGCAGACCGCGCGCGCCCTGTTCACCAGAAGCTCCATCGCCCCGTCGCGACGACATAGGCGCCCAGCCCGCCATTGGTGACGGCATGCGCGACGACGGGCGCCCACAGGGTGCGCGTGCGGATGTACAGCCAGCCGTAGGCCAGACCGGCGATCAGGCCGGCGAACCATTGCAGGTGTTCCACCGCGAACAGGGCGCTGGCGATGAGCAGCGCCTTGACGCCGATGCGCGCCGGATCGAGCGCAAGGAAATCCGACTGCTGCACCCAGCGTTGCAGGAAGGAGCGCCAGAAAAGCTCTTCCATCAACGGCACCACCAGTGCGGCGCCCGCGATCCGGAATGCGACCAGCAGCCAGTCGATCCGGCCGCCGGCGTCGCGCGGGTCGTAGCCCACGCCGGGCTCGCCCATCAGCATCCAGCCGGCATCGAGCTTGACCCACAGCACGAGCACGACGATGCCGACGGCAACGGACAACACAAAGTCGACGCCGGACAGCCCCCAGGTCTTCAGTTCGCCGTAATGACGCCAGAGCACGGCCAGCGCCACCGCCACCAGACCCGCCTTGACCGGATAGAGCCAGCGCGCGTCGAATCCGGGCGCCCAGTCCGGCAGCACGCCTTCCAGTGCGAGCAGCGCGATATAAAGCGCAAACGGCAGGATACGGGCAAGAACGGGAGACATGTCGGCGCACGGATTCGGGCGGCGGGATCAAAGCCCCCGGGAAGCGGCCCCTCGGGGCGGAAGCCGCTTGCCGTACGGGGTTCCGAAGCCGCTTACTTCAAGCCCGAAATACCCTTGCTGATGGCGTCCGCATCCGAATCGGCCGCGGGCGCAGCCGGCTCGGCGGACTTGGCGGCCTCGGCCGGGGCCGGCGTTTCCGCCTTGCCGGCATCGGCGAATTCGCCCAGATAATCGATCTTGGCTGCCGTGCGCAACGCATCCAGCTCGGTCTTGGCGGCCTTCTGGCGCGCCTGCTGCTGCAGCGCGCGCGCGATCGCGGGCTTGGCCTGCTCCAGCGTGGCGGGCTGCAACTGCGAATCGGCCAGCACGATCACCAGCAGGCCATCGGGGCTGTTCACCACCATCGCCTGTCCGTCCGGCATCTGCGCCAGCTTGGGCAGAATCTCCATCGGCAGTTGTTCGGCCGGTTTCACGCCTTGCGCCGCCTTGGCCGGCAGGTTCTGCGCTTTCAGCCACTCGGCGAATTCGTTCAGGTTCCTGGAAGCCGCCAACTGGCTGCGGATCGCCTCGACCTTGTCCTTGGGCGCCTTGATCGAGACTTCCTGCAGGCGGTAGATCTTGCGCTGCGAGAAGAGCTCGGGGTGCTGGTCGTAGTAGCCCGAAATCTCGGCATCGGTCGGCTCCGCCGGCGTGCCCAGCTTGCGGCTCATCCAGGCCTCGGCCAGGATCTGGCGGCGCGCCGCGTCCAGCGCCTGCACCACGTTCGGATCGCGGTCGAGCTTGTCGGCTTCCGCCTTCTGCACCAGCAGTTCCTGATCGACCAGGCTCTTCAGAACCTGCAGCGAAGCCGCCTTGGCCTGCTCCTGGTCGAGATTGGGAATGCGCTGCAGCGCGTAATTCACCTGATGCACCGTCAACTCGGTGCCGTTGACCTTGGCCGCGACCTGGGTCGCCGCTTTCTCGCCGCCGGCCGTCCCCTCCTTCTTGTCGCCGCAGCCGGCCGTCAACGCGACGGCGATCAGCAGGGGCAGGTAAAGCTTCTTGAAAACGTGCATGTCGACTCCTCGAACCGGACCAATAAGGGAATTTTGTGGTGCAAATGTTACAGCAAACGTATCCTGGAAAAGCGCCGGCGGCAGGCGATGAAGCGACGCGGCCTACTGAATATATTTATGGGTTGCACAAAGTATATTTATCGCCATTGCGTCGAGGGCCGTCCATAAAAAAGCCAGGCTTTCGGCCCGGCTTCCTCGATTGCTGCAATCAGAATTTAACCGCCATACCCGCGGAGACTAAATCGATATTCATATCGCTCCGGTCATAACGGTCCCATTCAGCCCGAAGGCTCAGATTATCGAACAAGGCGTAGTTGATACCGACACCGTAAGTCGGTTCATAACCATCGTTCCCTTTGGTCACACTAACAGCCGTGCCGGTTTTTGTATTGACATCGGCCAGCATATAAGCTGCACCCACTTTGCCCATGACCGAAAATTTATTGGTAACAGGGTAGCTAAGCACCGCAGACAAGGCCCACGCATCAGTGGCAATTTCTGTACGTACCGCGCCCTTTCTTCCTGTCATGTCATTAAGGTTTACATACCCGCCTTCGAGCGCCAGATACTTGTTGAACTGATAACCAGCATAGACTTTCCAGCCTTCGGTACGGGTATTGGCGGAATCCTGATCCACATCGGTGTAGTTCGATTGGCCAATACCCAATCCAGCGTACCAGCCGTCGAAGTTGATACCTCCCCACTCATCTTCACCATATTCCTCAAGTGCTTTCGGGCCTGGATCAAGAACCCATCCCAAAGACAATGCGAACATATTTTGATGCATGTCGATCTCGACTCCACCCATAATATTTTGGTTTATTGCCTTCTGACTGTGAGATGCAGCATATAAATATGAACCAGTTACTTCAAGATTATCATTGGCTCTATAAGTGAAGCCCAATGAATAATGTCGTTCAACGGTAGCTGGTGCCAGGATGTTAAAAGTCAATTGATCATTAGGAATTGGACTTTTTCCATAATTAAAACCCGCGCGAAGTTGCAAACGATTGTTAACGCCGTATTGCACACCGAGTTTGTATACAGTTTGATCTTTCCATCCAAACCCCATCCCCTGATCATTTCCTGTTTCTTGAGCAGAGTTGGCCACTGAATAAATACCAGCAATACCATAAGGCAAACCAGGCCCAATATTTCCAATTGAGGCGATATCCGAGTAATTAATGCGGACAATATCAGCCGCAATCACTAGATTTCTTATTGGTTTTACAGATACGCCAATTCCATAGTTCTCGGGTATATCGAAATCGCCCTGCTCAGCAAATAAGCCCCGATATTTGTCAAATTTCGTCATATAAGTTCTCGATGCATAGGTCAACCCGATCGTCAACTTATCATCCAGAAACTCTCCTTGCCATCCAAGCCGCAAACCTGCCCCATAACTGTAATCGAACCCTTGATTTGTTAAATGATCAGGATCAGCCGTAATTGTGTATCCAAACACTTGATCAAATAGCTTGAATGCATCTAACCCATATGCCCTAAACCGCGTTGCAGCCAGGACCAAGGAGGCCCCAACCGCATGATCTTCGTTGACTTTGTAAGCCACAGTAACGGGCACCAAGAGTTGCATCATATCAACACCAAGTTTCTCGTCCCGGGCAGGAGATATACCAAAATACGAGAATAAGTTTTCTGAATACGTTGTATTCATTCCTCCGTTACCAACAAAAGCCAAGGCCACATGAAGCTTCTCATCCAAAGGCATTGAGAAACCCATCTCTGGCATAATGAAATACTTAGCATCACTCTCAATATCACCGTGAAAGAAGAACGGGCTGGACTGCCCAGCATCGGTACCAGCCGCTGCGTGACGCTCCGGATTAAAAACCGCGAATCCCAAATCCCCTCTCATTCCTGTATTTACAGCATTTGCAGGGTTCGCAGCAGTTGAAAGCGAATCTCTTCCATATGCAATGCCAACCCCCCCCATACCTTGAGATCTAAAACCAAAACCAGGCAAGAAATAGCCATTTGTTGCATAAGCACTAGAAGTGGCCATCATGGCTACAGCCAATGCTAATTGTCTAAAGAAGCTGAGGGGCATTTCACATTTCTCCTCAATAGTATTTGTTGAATTAATTATTGCGACTCTGAATTACGAGCCTACACAATTAATAAACGATGTATGAGTAACAATTCAGGCATGAAAAACGGCGGAAAATCCCGCCGTTTTTTGAACTTAATGATTTCTGTTTAGTTAAGCAATCAGCCTACGACGACGAACAGCAAAGCCAACCAAACCTAAGCCTGTCAACAACATGCCATAGGTGCTAGCTTCGGGTACCGCGGCAACAGTACCGATACCTTCAATGTGCCAATCGGCAACCTGACCAGCAAAACCCTGCGATTCGGCAGCAGTAATTGTGTGCGTCCAATCCGCAGTGTAATAAAACTGATTCAAGGCCAAACCACCAGCTCCGAGCGCGGACACGCTAACAGTAGCCGTCCCGCCCAGCGGGAATTGGGTGAAGTACGGGTCGTAATAGCCACCAAACGCAGAAACATCAAGGGTCAGAACCCCTGCGTTATAGGTAGCACCAATACCAGTGTTACCGCCCGCATTACATGCATCACCCGCTCCCAGTTGATTACCGCCGCAGCTATTGGGGCGGAATTGGAAATTAGGCTCTGCTGCAGGAAAGGGAGCCCCGTAAGCAAAGCTCGTGGCAAACGCACCATTACCCTGCGCAGTACCCGGCATGATTGCACCGTCAGGAGTACCGATGGACGTGAAATCATAAGGCGTATCAGCACCGTCAGGTACAACACCCGTAGCCTGGAAGTAAAAAGAACCACCCAGATTCGAAGCCACAGCCGAAGTGCCAAGTCCACCCGACACCACACCGATTTCTTCAATGGTCAAGCTAGTAACCGCAACAGCCTGTGCACCTGTTGCTGCGGCAGCCAGGATCACCCCTGCTGCAATATTTGTCATCGCAAATTTCATCTTGTCTATCTCCTCATGTAGGGTAAGTTTTCGATCGAACTACTTGCCACATCTCCTCCTGCCACCAGGCACCGGTCAACCGGAACCCAAATGCTTTGCGGCGCCCCACCCTAAGCAACGGCTGTTCCAACCTACTTTGCGAAAAACTAATTACCTGTCATTTCATAGGCTTAATTTCTTTATGGGATTACTAGTAGTTTTGAGCTAGTACTTTATAACCATACACGTAAAATATACCGACTTATCGAGCACTAAAAATTGCCCATAAAAGTGAATGAGTGATAAACATACCCGCCAATAGATTGGATAATTCCATTTAAATCATGTGAATATGGAAATCATCCGAGAAAAATAAAGACGTAAAATTTATCGACAAATAGATCATTTGGCGCTTGTCCAAGCCATCGGGCAATAGGTTTAACCTCTTCAGCCCGTGGATTCCGCTGTGTCAGTAAGCGTTCTGATCGCGCCAGACCACCGCCAGCGTCTTGCCGATGATCATCAGGTCGAACATCAGCGACCCGTTGCGCATGTAGTCGATGTCGTACTGGATGCGGACGCACATCTTGTCGAGGGCTTCGGTTTCGCCAAAGACGTACTGTCTAGTAGATTTCGACGATGGCCTGGCCTTCTGCCAGAAGCGTGATGGCGGCTTTGCCGGCACTGGCGAACACAGCCTGCAGGCGACGATTCGTGACGTTGCCGCATGTCACCCACAATAGTTGCGGCGGGGTACCAAACCTGGATATCAGCTCAACAAAATCGCTGTCCTTGCTGATCAGGACAATGCCGGGTTGCCCGGCCTTCTGGAAGATTTCCAGGTCATACGCATCCATCAAGCCCAGGTCACGCAAGGACTTCGCATCGACGCCGAATTCAGCCGGCAGCCAGCCTGCCAGTTGCGGTGGCTTGGGCATCCACCCAGAATTTCATGCCGTGAGGCGCACGATATCCGTTCTGCGAGCGGCAAATTGCAGGCAGGCCAAGATGTCCTCGCGTTCCAGATCGGGAAAGTCTGCCAACACACCATCGATGCTGACGCCTTCACCCAGCATTTCCAGGATGTCGCTGACCCGAATGCGCATCCCCCGCACACAGGGGCGCCCCCCGCATTTTTCGGCTTCGATGGTGATTCGTTTCAGCAAGTTGGCGTCCATATCCGCTCCTTGGAAGAGTCTTGCCACCGTAACACCGATGCAAGGGAGCAAGCTGCGTGGAAGCAGCCCACCCGGGGCCGCCCCATCAATACGCGTTCTGATCGCGCCAGACCACCGCCAGCGTCTTGCCGATGATCATCAGGTCGAACATCAGCGACCAGTTGCGCATGTAGTCGATGTCGTACTGGATGCGGGCGCGCATCTTGTCAAGGGTTTCGGTTTCGCCGCGCAGGCCGTTGACCTGCGCCCAGCCGGTGATGCCGGGTTTGACCTTGTGGCGCAGCATGTAGCCCTTGATGAGTTTGCGGTACTGCTCGTTGTGGGAAACGGCGTGGGGGCGCGGGCCGACGACGCTCATGCGGCCCTGCAGGACATTGATGAACTGGGGCAGTTCGTCGAGCGAAGTTTTGCGGATGAACGTCCCGAACCGGGTGATTCGGGCATCGCGCCGCCCCGCCTGCTTGACGCTGTCGCCGTCTTCGCAGACCGTCATGGAGCGGAATTTGTAGACCATGATTTCCTGCCCGTCGAGCCCGTAGCGACGCTGCTTGAAGATGACCGGGCCAGGCGAGGAAAGCTTCACGCCGATGGCGACGATGATCAGGATCGGCCAGATCAGCAGCAGGATGAGGCTTGCGATGACGACGTCGCTGATGCGCTTGCCGATGCCGGACACGCCCAGGGTGGGCGACTCGGTCAGCGCGACGACGGGCATGCCGTGGATGTGATCGACGCGCGCCTGGATCAGGTCGGATACGAAGATGTCCGGCACGAAATAGACCGAGGCGGTGGTGTCGCGCAGCGCGTCGAGCAGCGAGAGCGTGCGCGGCTGCGAGGCCATGGGCAGGGTGATGTAGACCAGGTCGACGGCGTTGCGATTGACGTATTCCGGAATGTCGGCCAGCTTGCCGAGCAATTTCCCTGGATCCACCAGCTCGGTACGCGCCAGGGCCCGATCGTCGAAGAAGCCGACGACGTCGACGCCCAGGGACCGGTCGCCGGCGAAGCGCCCGCGCAGTTCGGTGCCGAGGTGTCCCGCGCCGACGATGACGGCGCGCCGCCGCCCGCCTTCGAGCAGCAGCAGGCGCGGCAGTATTTTCCTGACGACCCGATGGGCCACCCACATCGCGATAGGCGTGATCAGCATCCACGCCATGACCAGGTAAGGCGGAAACCATTCGAGATAGCCGGTGGAAAATCCGAACAGCAGGATTAGCCCCGACAGGAAGAACCAGGGCATGACGATCTCGTACCAGAAGGCGCGCAGGTTGACTTCGGGCCATTTGCCGGGAAACGTGAGCGTGAAGACGATGAGCGCCAGGATCGGGTACGGGCCGCGGAAGGGCTCGTCGAAATAGATCGCGCAGCCGATCAGGACCAGCACGGCCACCAGCGGGTCAAGCAGAATCTTGGTCAGGGAGACAACGGAAAGCTGCTGCCTGAATAGCCACTGGTTGTGGTTCGTCATTGTTCGATTGTTTCAGACGCATGTTGCGTGGGCATTGCCGCGCACGCGCAAGAAATCATGGGCACAAAACCATAAGCCTGCAATTTACCAGACACGCCGCCAGACGGCGTGATGCGTGCCGCCCGCAGGGCGGCCCCCGAAACAAAACGGCTTCCTTGCGGAAGCCGTTTGCCGTGCTGCGCGGGCGCGTCACGCGGCGGCTCGACGCCGCGCAAGATAGCCAAGAATGCCCAGACCGGCCAGGAACATGGCGTAATTCGCCGGCTCGGGAACGGGCGTCGTGATGATTTCGATACCCGCGAATTTCTTCTCGATGAACGCGCTGCTCGCCGCGTTGAGGCTGCTGGCGACGAGGATGTTCTGAAGGGTGAGGTTGACGCCTTCGACGATGCCGTCCTGCCCGCCCCAGCCGAGCGGAACGTTGACACTGGCGCCGGCGGTCCAATTGGCGGTGCCGAAGGTCGCCAGCGTCGTGGTTGCCGTCAGCGGCGCCGACGCGACGATGTTCGCGCTCACGGGCGCCGCGAACGGCGAATCCAGATCGCGCAGGATGAACTGCCCGCCAACGGCCACGCCTTCATTGCCTGCGAAATTGGTGTTGATGTTGAAGTAGTCGCCGCTTTCGGTCAGCGCGGCGCCGGCGATCTGGTGGCCGGCATTGGCGGTCACCGCCACGTTGAAAGTCTGGCTCGTCACCGCGAATCCCGCTCCGCTGCTCGATTGCGCCTTGAACGAGGTCGGCGTGAAATACAGCGAATCGCCGCTGACCGAGGGAGCGCCGAAAAGGCCGGCGAGCGCGCTGTCGAACGTGAAGCTCACGGTCGCGCCCACCACCGTAACGGGTACCGCTTGCGCCTGCGCGCCCAGCAAGACGGCCGAGGCGGCAAATGTGGCGATACCGATGTGTTTGATCCGGGTCATCATTTTCAAAGCCTCCAAACAGCGCGATCCACGCGCACCGAGCGATGTCGCCATCCCGATGCGAATGGCTTGCAATAGCGAACAGCATAGCAAAGTACGCACCAAAAAAGGAAACAAAAGAAAATCACCGCTATCCCCTTGTTTGTCAGATAGTTTTTACTATCTCTTGACAGAGCGCACAGCCCGCCCCGGCGTTCATGTAAAGAAATCCGACAAACCGGCAACACCCCGCGTCGATACGGGCCAAACACGCTGAAATTCGCGCGCCATGCTATTCTGAGCGCGTTTTTCCGGAGAAACGCGTGCTCAAGATTCTGCTGCTGATTGCAATCGGCTTCATCGTGTTTGCAATATTCAAGGCATATCAACGCTCGCTCCAGAAAACGCCGCCGCCCGCGCGCGAAAGCGCGGTGGAAGACATGGTCAAATGCGCGCACTGCGGCGTGAATCTGCCGCGCAGCGAAGCGATCTACTCCGGCGGCGATTTCTTCTGCACACCCGAACACAAGCGACTCGGCGGGAAATGAACGGACCGGCGGACGCAACGCCCCGCCCCGCCGCTCCGGCCTACTACGCGTCGCACTGGCGCAGTCTCGACTATTTCAACCTTTACCGCCTGACGCTGGCCGTCGCGCTGGTGTTCACCGGCCTGCTTTTCGGCGACGGCGCCGATCTCTTCAGCCCGGGGATGGGCGTGCGCTTCCAGGGCTACGCCTACGCCTACCTGGTGCTCGCCGCGCTGTTCGTGCTGGGAATCCGGGCGCGCTGGCCGCGATTCCAGGTGCAGCTCACCGCCCACATCGTCGCCGACATCGTGTTCGCGATCCTGATGATGGGCACCAGCGAGCGCCTCGCCAACGGCCTGGGCCTGCTGCTGGTGATCACCATCGCCTCGGGCGGCCTGGTGGGCAGCGGGCGGCTGACGCTGCTGTACGCGGCGATCGCCTCCATCGCGCTGCTGCTGCAGCACGCCTTCAGCACGCTGGGAAGCGACCGGGGGCTGGACAGCTTTTTCCAGATCGGCCTGCTGTGCGCGGGCTATTTCGCCGTGGGCTGGCTCGCTCACGCGCTGACGCAGCGCGCCCTGCGCTCCGAACGCCTGGCGCAGCGGCAGGCCGAGGAGCTGGCCCTGCTCAACCGCATCAATGCCCTGGCGATCGAGAATTCGCCCGAAGGTCTGCTCGCCTTGCGCGGCGACGGCGTCATCCGCCATCTGAGCCGGCGCGCGCGGGCGCTGCTCGGCATCGAAACGGAGGTCGTCCCGGGCCGTACACGTTTGGATGCCTGCGCGCCGGAACTGGCGGCCGCCCTGCCGACATTCTGCGCGCCGGGCGCGTATGCGATGGAAATCCACGACGTCCGGCTGCGGATTCGCTGCATTCCGCTCACCGCCCCGGACGACAGCCGGATACTGATGCTGGAGGACCAGAGCCTCGCCGACCAGGCGGCGCAGCGTCTGAAACTGGCGGCTCTGGGGCGCCTGACCGCCAACATCGCGCACGAAATCCGCAATCCGCTGTCGGCGATCACGCAGGCGGCGCAATTGCTGCGGGAAGACGGCGACGACCCGGCGGCGGCGAAGCTGACGACGATCATCGAGAACAATGCGCGCCGCCTCGACCGGCTGGTCGAAGAAGTGCTGACGCTGAACCGTCGCGACCGCATGCGTCCCGCCGACTTCGACGCGGCCATGCTGGCCGCATTGATCGAGGAGCTGCGACGGACTGAAGAAATCCCGGCCGAGGCCGTCATTGTGAACATGCCCGAATCCCTGCATTTTCGTTTCGACCCCGACCATCTGCGCCAGATTCTATGGAATCTGCTGCGCAACGCCTGGCGCTTTTCGCGCAAGCGGACGGACAGCCTGCGGGTGGACGTCCGCGTCCACGACGACCGGATCCTGCTCGAGGTCGCCGATGACGGTCCCGGCGTCGCGCCCGAGCACCGGGGCAAGCTGTTCGAGCCGTTCTTCACCACCGACGCGCAAGGCACCGGCTTGGGCCTGTTCCTCGCCCGCGAGCTCGCCGAGGCGAATCACGCCGCCTTGCGCTTCGTTCCGGCCGCGGCCGGCGCGCGTTTCAGGCTGAGCATCGGAGAACTCGCATCATGACCGCGTCGCCGCGCATTCTGCTGGTGGACGACGAGCCCGACCTGCTCGATCTCATGGAGTTGACGCTGACGAAGCTGGGCCTGGAAACCGACCGGGCCGCCAGCGTCGCCGAAGCCCGCGGCAAGCTGGCCGGCGGGCGCTACGATCTCTGCCTGACCGACATGCGCTTGGGCGACGGCGAAGGGCTGGAGGTGATCGCCAGCGCAAGCGCCCTGCCCGCCCCCGTGCCGGTGGCCGTGATCACCGCCTACGGCAACGCCGGCAATGCGGTGGCCGCGCTCAAGGCGGGCGCCTTCGACTATCTGGCGAAACCCGTCGCGCTCGACCAGTTGCGCGCCCTCGTCAAATCGGCGTTGAAAGTCCCGTCGCCTGCCGCGGCGCGAGCGGCCGATCAGGCACGCACGCTCATCGGCGACTCGCCCGCCCTGTGCGACGTCCGCGCGCGCATCGCCAAGCTGGCCCGGACCCAGGCGCCCGTCCATATTTCCGGCGAGTCCGGCAGCGGCAAGGAACTCGCCGCGCGGCTGATCCACCAGCTCGGCAACCGCGCCGACAAGCCCTTCGTCGCCGTGAACTGCGGCGCCATCCCCGAGACGCTGATGGAGAGCGAGTTCTTCGGCTATCGCAAAGGCGCGTTCACCGGCGCCGACCACGACCGCGACGGCTTCTTCCAGGCCGCGGACGGCGGCACGCTGTTCCTCGACGAAGTGGCCGATTTGCCGCTCGCCATGCAGGTGAAGCTGCTGCGCGTGCTGCAGGAGAAGAAAGTGCGCAAGGTGGGCGCGACCGGAGAGGAAACGGTGGACGTGCGCATCATGAGCGCGACGCACCAGAATCTCGCCGCCCTCGTCGAAAGCGGCCGCTTCCGCCAGGATCTGTATTACCGGCTGAACGTGATCGATCTCGCCATGCCGAGCCTGCGCGAGCGCACGCACGACATCCCCGCGCTGACGCGCGCGCTGCTCGACAAGCTGGGCGGCGGCGCCGTCGCGCTCGCGCCGGATGCCGAAGCCGCCTTGCGCGCCTACGCCTTCCCCGGCAACGTGCGCGAGCTGGAAAACATACTCGAACGCGCCCTGGCGCTGTGCGACGACCAGCGCATCGCCGCTTCCGATCTCAATCTGGCGCCGCTTCCGTCCGCCGACGCCCAGCCGGGCAGCAAATATCCCCTGCAGGATTACCTCGATCAGACGGAACGGGCCGCGATTCTCGAAGCCCTGGAACAGACGCGCCACAACAAGACCGCGGCCGCGCGCGTGCTCGGCGTCACCTTCCGCAGCCTGCGCTACCGCCTGGAGCGTCTCGGCATCGACTGAGCGCATCCGGACTGCGCATGGCCAAGGCTCCGTGCCGTGGATTCCAATGCGCTGGCGATACTGAAAACTGGTGCCGCTTGTCCGACTCGAACGGACGACCTACTGATTACAAATCAGTTGCTCTACCAACTGAGCTAAAGCGGCGCGGGCGTGATTATAGCCGCGCGTGGCGAGCGTTCTCTTATTTGACGACCTTCAGCGCAGGCCGGCCTTTTGCCGGCGCGGGCGCATCGTGCGACGGAGGCGGCTCGGCGTCGGGCGGCGGCGCGGCATCCTCGGGTTCGAAGTGCAGGCCCTGGCCGTTTTCACGCGCGAAGATGGCGGCGACGCGGCCGACCGGGACCGCAATCTCGTGCGACACGCCGCCGAAGCGCGCGGAAAACTGAATCCAGTCGTTGTCGAGCTTGAGGTTGCGGGTGGCGCCGGCGCCGATGTTGAGCACGATCTGGCCGTCCTTGACATAGGCGGGCGGCACCCGCGTATGCGCATCGACCGCGACGAGGATTTGCGGCGTGTAGCCCGAATCCGCGCACCATTCGTAGAGCGCACGGATGAGATAGGGCTTGGTCGAAATGTCCGCCACGCAGCCGCCCGGTCTATTTGCGCAGCGCCTTTTCGGTGGGCGTGAGCGCGTTGATGAATGCCGGCCGGCTGAACAGCCGTTCGCGGTATTTCAGCACCGGCGCGGCCATCTTCGGCAGCTCGATGCCGTAATGCTCCAGACGCCACAGCAAGGGCGCAATCGCCACGTCGAGCATCGAGAACTCGTCGTTCATCAGAAACTTCTGCTTGGTGAGGATCGGCGTGAGCTGCGACAGGCTGTCGCGAATCTCCGCGCGCGCCTTGTCCGACGCCTTGCTGAGCGAGTGCTCCAGCGTGTTCACGTGCGAGAACAGGTCCTGCTCGAAATTGAACAGCACCAGCCGCGCGCGCGCGCGCATCACGGGGTCGGGCGGCATCAACTGCGGATGCGGGAAACGTTCGTCGATGTATTCGTTGATGATGTTGGACTCGGTGAGGACGAGATCGCGCTCGACGAGGACGGGCATCTTCCCGGTGGGGCTGATGCTGGCGATTTCCTCGGGCTTGTTGTGCATGTCCACATCGATGACTTCGAAATCCATGTCCTTTTCGTAAAGGACGATACGGCAGCGATGGCTGTACGGATCGGTGCTGCCGGAATACAGGGTCATCATGTTCGGGGACTCCCTTTCGTGTTGCGTCTGCTTTTAAAAGTCGAGCTTAAAATGCCAACAGCCGGACACCTGTCCGGCTGTTGGCAGGGGCTGAAGCCGGATCAGTGGATGTCTTTCCAGAACTCTTTCTTCAGGTAGTACGCCACCACGAAGAAGACCGCGAGGAAAGCCAGCACGATCAGACCGATCTGCTTGCGCTGCATCTGCGCCGGCTCGCCCATCCATACCAGATAGTTGACCAGGTCGCCGATCATGGCGTCGTACTCGGCGAGCGTCACGCTGCCGGGCTTGGCCAGTTCGAGCCGTTCGACGACCTGATGCTCGCCTTCCTGCTTGTAGACCGGCACCATCTCGCCCTGCAGGCTCCACAGAACGTGCGGCATGCCGACCTTGTCGAACACCGTATTGTTCCAGCCGGTCGGACGCGAAGGATCCTGGTAGAAGCCGCGCAGGTAGGTGTACAGCCAGTCCGCGCTGCGCGAGCGGGCGATCACGCTCAGGTCGGGCGGCGTCGCGCCGAACCAGAGCTTGGCGTCGGTCTTGGTCATGGCGACCTTCATCAGCTCGCCGGGCTTCTCCGCCGAGAACAGCAGGTTGTCCTTGATCTGGTCCTCGGTCAGCCCGATGTCCTGCAGGCGCGAGTAGCGCATCGAAGCCGCGCTGTGGCAATTCAGGCAGAAGTTCACGAACGCGCGCGCGCCGCGCTGCAGCGATTCGTGATCGGAGAGGTTGACCGGCGCTTTGTCCAGGTGCACGTCCGCCTCGCTCGCAACAGCGGCGAACGGCAGCGCCAACAACAGCAAGAGGAATGTCTTCACGCGTTTCATTTAGCCAGTCACCCTTTCCGGTTCCGGTTTGGTTTTGTCAATCGAGGTGTACCAGGGCATCAGCAGGAAAAACAGGAAGTAGATCACCGAGAACACCTGGGCGAAGATGGTCGCGATCGGCGTCGCCGGCAGCAGGCCGAGGTAGCCCAGGCCGACGAAGGCGACGACGAACAGCGCGAGCGCGATCTTGTAGATCGGGCCGCGGTAGCGGATCGACTTGACCTTGCCGCGATCCAGCCAGGGCAGGAAGAACAGCAGCACGATCGACAGGCCCATCGCCACGACGCCCGGGAACTGCGAGCCGAACATCGGCGGCACCGCGCGCAGGATGGCGTAGAACGGCGTGAAGTACCACAGCGGCGCGATGTGCGACGGCGTCTTCAGCGGGTCGGCCGGGATGAAGTTGTTGGCTTCGAGGAAGTAGCCGCCCATGGTCGGGGCGAAGAACACGATCGCCGTGAACACCATCAGGAAAACGATGACGCCGACGATGTCCTTCACCGTGTAGTAGGGATGGAAGGGAATGCCGTCGAGCGGGATGCCGGTGTTGGGGTCCTTCTTCTTCTTGATCTCGACGCCGTCCGGGTTGTTGGAGCCGACTTCGTGCAGCGCGACCAGGTGCACCACGACCAGCGCGATCAGCACCAGCGGCAGCGCGATCACGTGGAAGGCGAAGAAGCGGTTGAGCGTCGCGTCCGAGATCACGTAGTCGCCGCGGATCCAGATCGAAAGGTCTTCGCCGATGACGGGCACGGCGGCGAACAGGTTGACGATCACCTGCGCGCCCCAGAAGGACATCTGGCCCCAGGGCAGCAGATAGCCCAGGAAGGCTTCGGCCATCAGCATCAGGTAGATCAGCACGCCGAAGATCCAGATCAGCTCGCGCGGCTTGCGGTACGAGCCGTACATGAGGCCGCGGAACATGTGCAGGTAGACGACGACGAAGAACATCGACGCGCCGGTGGAGTGCATGTAGCGGATCAGCCAGCCCCAGTCGACGTCGCGCATGATGTACTCGACGGACGCGAAGGCGAGCTCCGAATCCGGCTTGTAGTTCATGGTGAGGAAGATGCCGGTGACGATCTGGATCACCAGCACCAGCAGGGCCAGCGAACCGAAGAAATACCAGAAGTTGAAGTTCTTGGGCGCGTAGTACTCGGAGAGGTGCGCCTTGTAGGTGGCGGTGAGCGGGAGACGGTCGTCGATCCAGCCCATCAGCTTTTGCATGGCAGACATTGGCTCAGGCTCCTTTCGCGTCTACGCCGATCAGCAACTTGGCGTCGCTGACGTATTGATGGGGCGGGACCAGCAGATTGGTCGGCGCCGGCACGCCCTTGAACACGCGGGCGGCGAGATCGAAACGCGAACCGTGGCAGGGACAGAAGAAGCCGCCGGGCCAGTCGGCGCCGAGATCGGCCGCGCCGACGTCCCTGCGGTAGGTGGGCGAGCAGCCCAGGTGAGTGCAGATGCCCACGGCCACGAGGAACTCGGGCTTGATGGAACGCGTGGGATTCTTGCAGTAAGGGGGTTGTTGCGGTTGTTCGCTGTTGGGATCGGCCAACTGGTCGTTGTGCTTGCTCAGCTTGTCGAGCATTTCCTTGGTGCGGTTGACGATCCAGACCGGCTTGCCGCGCCATTCGGCGGTCAGCAGCATGCCCGGCTCGATCTTGCTGATGTCCACCTCGACCGGTGCGCCGGCTGCCTTGGCGCGCGCGCTGGGCAGCATGCTCATCACCAGCGGCACCGCCACCCCCGCCGCCGCGACTCCGCCGAACGCGCTGGTCGCCGCAATCAGGAACTTGCGCTTGCCCGCGTTCACTTTTTGTTCTTCGACATCCTGGCTCATGTGTTTGCCTAACCTGAACGTGTTGCGATAAATGCGCAATTCTACCCAATTTGTCGTGGCCTCCGGAAGCCTGTCCCGCAGAATGGGCCCGGACGCTGGGCTATAATCGCGCCACGGCGAATACCGCCCCTATTCCGCAAAGAGCGTTCGACATGCGCAAACTCTGGCTGCTGTTTGCCCAGACCACCACGGTGGCGCTGGGGGTTCTGTTCGTCATCGCGCTGTTCAAGCCGGATTTGCTGCAATGGCCCGCGCAGCCGCAAAGCCTCACCATCCGGCAGGCCGCCGCGCCCGCGGCGGGCGCCCAGGCGACAAACGGATCGTTCGCGCCGGCGGCGCAAAAAGTGATTCCCGCCGTGGTGAACGTATTTACGCAGCAAAAAGTCCGCAACACGATCAATCCCGCGCTGCAGGATCCGATCTTCCGCTATTTCTTCGGCGATCGCCTGGACCCCCGGCCGCGCCAGGCCTCGAACCTCGGCTCCGGCGTCATCGTGAGTCCGAACGGCTACATCCTCACCAACCAGCACGTGGTCGAAGCCGCGGAGGAAATCCAGATCGCGCTGTCCGACGGCAAGACCCTGCCGGCGCGCGTGGTCGGCGCCGACCCCGAAACCGATCTGGCCGTGCTGAAGATCGATGCGGCCAATCTGCCCGCGATCACCTTCGCGCAGCCCAACAGCCTCAAGGTCGGCGACTGGGTGCTGGCCGTGGGCAACCCGTTCGGCGTGGGCCAGACCGTCACCGCCGGCATCGTCAGCGCGCTCGGCCGCACGCATCTGGGCATCAACACGTTCGAGAACTTCATCCAGACCGACGCCGCGATCAACCCGGGCAACTCCGGCGGCGCGCTGGTCGACGCCTCCGGCAACCTGGTCGGCGTGAACAGCGCGATCTATTCGCGCACGGGCGGCTCGCAGGGCATCGGCTTCGCCATCCCCGTCTCCATCGCGCGTCAGGTGATGGAACAGATCATCAAGTCAGGCAGCGTCACGCGCGGCTGGGTCGGCATCGAGGTCCAGGACCTCACGCCCGAACTGGCCGAATCCTTCAATCTCGCCGCCACGGAAGGCGCGTTGATCGCAGGCGTGCTGAAAGGCGGGCCGGCCGACACGGGCGGCGTGCATCCGGGCGACATCCTGCTCGCGGTGAACGGCAGCAAGGTGACGGATTCGTCCTCGCTGCTGAACCTGATCGCGGAACTCAGGCCGGGCGAGGCCGCGCAGTTGACCGTGGCGCGCAAGCAACAGGTCATGAAGCTGTCGATCCGCGTCGGGCGCCGCCCGATGCAGCGCGCCGACTCGGCGTCGGAAACGCCGGAGATCAACTGAGCGGCGCGGCCGTGCGACGCGTTCCGCGGAACGCTCACCTCGGCTCCGGTACGTTTTCCGTAACCGTCAGATCGAGCAGCCGCAGGCGCGAGGGCCACGCGTAAGGGTCCCGCGCCATGTCCGGCACGCGCCAGGCCAGCGCCTGCCGCGCACGCGCCGTCAGCGCCGCATCGCCGGTGCGCAGGCTCGCCCGAATCAACACATCGGACGGCGAATACAGGGCGCCGTCCTGCAGCGCCGGCTCCGGCGCGACCGTCGCCAGCAGCGGCTGCGCTTCGTGCCGCCAGCCGCGTTCGCTCCAGAACAGCCGCCATGCGGAACGGGCCAGCCGCACGGCGGCTTCCCGCGAGGCGCGGCTGCCGGTCGCCTCGGCATGATCGAGCAAGCCCTGCGCGGCGTAGGCGTAATCCTCCAGCTCCGCGTCCGGCAGCGCCTTGCCGCGCGCGACGGCCTTGACGAGGCGATCGCCGCGCATCATGCGCTTCAGCAGGAAGACCTGAATCCGGTCGGCCGTGCGGCGATAGTCCGGATCGAGTCCGGCCGCCCGGCTGAACGCGGACAGGGCCAGGCCGTTCAGGCCGGCGTTCCGCTTGTCGTCGACGGGCAGGCTGCGCGCCGCGCGCAACGGGCGCAGCACGCGCGCGGCGGCGTCGAGCAGGCGCCGCTCGTCCGGCGTCGGCGCGCGGTACTCGGCGGGCAGATAACCGTCCTCGAAATGGCGCGGCGCATCGAGTCGCCACACCCGGCTGGCCGCGGCCCAGACGTCCGGCGGCAAGGCGCGCTGCAAGGCCGCCGGCTCCCACAGATACGTCGCGCCCTCGCGCCCGGCGGCATCCACGGCCGACGTGCTGGCGTAGAGGCCGCCGTCGGGCCCGCCCAGAACGTCGCGCATGAAATCGAGCGCGCCGCGCGCGACGGTCCGGTAGCGCGGCTGCCGCAGCACCTCCGCCGCGCGCAGGTAGAGCATGGCGAGATGCGCGTTGTCGTACAGCATTTTCTCGAAATGCGGCGTCTCCCATCCCGGGTCCACGGTGTAGCGGAAAAAGCCGCCCCCGACATGGTCGCGCAGCCCGCGCGCCGCCATCTGGTCGAACGTGAGCTTCAGGAATTCCGCCAGCTTCGGGTCGGGCCGGGCGCGCTGCCGATCGAGCAAGGCGTCGAGCTGCGGCGCCATCGGAAATTTGCTCACCTGGCCGAAGCCGCCATGCAGCAGGTCGGCTTCCTGCCAGACGCCGCGCATGAAAGCCTCCCGGTACTGCATCTGGCGGGCGGCCGTCGACCGCTCGGTTTCGGGCGACGCCGACGGCGGCGCGGCCTGCCGCGCCAGCCGCCGGATGGCGTCCGCATCGGCCTGCCAGCGGGCGGCAAGCCGCTTCAGCGTGTCCTGAAAGTCATCCGGCGGCGCATACAGCACGACGAATGCGGGGTAGCCGTCCGGCGTGACGAAGGCATTCAGCGGCCATCCCGCGACGCCGTTCAGGCGCGCGGAAAACTGCTGCAGCGCCTCGTCAAGCCCGCTGTTCAGCTCGCGGTCGACCTTGACCGGGATGAAGTCGCGATTGAGCAGCGCGGCGATGCGCGGGTTCCGGTAGCTCTCGCGCTGCATCACGTGACACCAGTGGCAGGCGAAATAGCCGACCGACACGTAGAGCAGCTTGTTCTCGCGGCGCGCCCGGGCGACGGTTTCCGCATCCCAGGTCTGCCAGGCCACCGGGTCGCCGCCGTGCAGGGCGAGATAGGGCGAGGGGTGGGCGGCCAGCCGGTTGGTCAGCGCGCCATAGGCCGGCGGCGCCAGCAGCGCGAACCATACCGCGACGAAGAAGCAGGCGACCCGCCCGCCCCGCTCCCGGTGAAACCTGGAACTGTGCACCGGCTAGACGCGGACGTACGTCCACCCTTGCTGCAGCCGGGTGACGATTTCCCCAATGGCGGACGGCGCGATGCGCGCCGCCGGCAGCAGCGTGATCGCCGCCCCCTGGCTGTTCAGGCGCGCGATGGTCTGGTTGCAGGCCACCCATTGCACGTTGGCGTGGCGCCGCCTCATGCGCTCGATGCGATCGGCGTAGGGATTGCCGGCGCGCAGCAGATCCAGGCCGTAGCTGTTGGCGACGATCTCCAGTTGCATTTGCCTGCCCTGCCGCTCCGCCTCGACGAGCAGGCGGTCCGCATGGTCGAGCGCCGCCTGCATCCGCTCGGGCTCGCCGCTGTCCAGATGCAGCAGAATGCGATTGGGATCGGGCTCGCGCGCGAGACTCACAGGCTGGAAAGCCGCGTCGTGCACCGCCGGCGCCAAGGCCGCCATGACAGGGTTCTCCCTGCCGCGCAGCACCCAGCCCGCCGCCAGGCCCACGAACAGGACGAGGCAGCCCAGCGCGCAACGCCGCGCGAAACGGTCGCGCGCATCCGCAGCCCGGTGCGGCGCCGCAGCCGGCGGTTCGGCATAGGCCAGCCTGACCATGTCGCGCAGGGTGCGCACGGCGCATACCCGGCGCGCGAGTTCGGGATCGGCCTGCATCCGCGCGGTCAGGGCTTCGCGCTCCGCGACGTCGAGTTCGCCGTCGACGAAGGCGTGCAGGGTTTCGTCGGATACGCCGGAATTCATTTCACCCTCCTCAAAGCGGGGCGCTCGGTCGTCTGCCGCATCGCGCGATCCAGCATGACCTTGAGGCCGGCGCGCGCGCGCGACAGCCGGCTCATCACGGTGCCGACCGGAATATCCAGGATTTTCGCGACTTCGGCATAGCCGAATTCCTCCAGATCGACGAGCGTCAGCACCTGCCGCTGCCCGAGCGGCAGGCGCGCGACCGCCGCACGCACGCAGGCGATGACCTGCTCGCGATCGCAGCAGGCCTCGGGGGTATCTGCGGCGGATTCGATCGCATCCTGCCAGTCGTCGAGATTGTCGAAATCGCGCCGCGCACGCAGATGGTCCATCCAGCAGCGGTGCATGATCGCCACCGCCCACGCCTTCATCGCCGCGGCCTCCCGCAACTGCGCGCGCTGCGTCCAGGCCTTCGAAAGCGTGTCCTGCACCAGATCGTCGGCGAGAGACGCATCGTGGCACCAGGCATAGGCGATCCGATACAACACCGGCCGAAGGGACTCGACGCCGGGGCGGAACGGACCGAAGAGCGCGCAGCGGATCATGACGATGGGGAAGACGGATCGGATGGTTCTTTTATTCCAGAAAAAAGACCCGTCCGGAATGGAATAAGCGTGCCACGCGCAGCGTCTTCGTGAAAGGCTCGGCCGGCGGCCGGCCCCTTTCGTTCCTACAATTACACGGAGAACCCCATGAAATCCAAGCTGTTTGCCCCGCTCGCCCTGGCCCTGCTGCTGGGCGGCGTTCCCGCCGTGCACGCCGCTTCGCCCGTCGAAGCCGCCGCGCCCGCCGCATCCGAGAAGGTCGTCTATCACGTCAACGACAGCGAAAACGCGATGGCCGCGCTGCGCAATGTTCAGAACCACCTGAGTGCCAGCCCCGATACGCGCATCGTCGTCGTCACCCACGGCAAGGGCATCGACTTCCTGCTCAACGGGGCGCAGGACAAGAACGGCAACCCCTATGAGCCCATCGTGCAGGGGCTGAAGGACAAGGGCGTCGATTTCCGCGTCTGCAACAACACGCTCAAGAGCCGCAAGCTGGATGGCAGCGCCGTCATTCAGGAAGCCACGGTCGTGCCGTCCGGCGTGGCCGAAATCGGCCGCCTTCAGGCCAAGGAAGGCTACGTCTATCTCAAGCCCTGACTGAACGCCGCCCGCGGCGCCGTTCCAGCGGCCTTCGGGCCGCTCGTTTTTCGTCAGGCGGGGCGGATGAAATGCTCCCGGTAGTACTTCATCTCGTCGATGGATTCGTAGATGTCGGCCAGCGCCTCGTGCCGGCTGGATTTCTTGAAGCCCTCGGCCAGCCCCGGGCGCCAGCGCTTGGCCAGCTCCTTCAGCGTGCTGACGTCGAGATTGCGGTAGTGGAAGAAGGCTTCGAGCTGCGGCATGTGGCGCGCCATGAAACGGCGGTCCTGGCAGATCGAATTACCGCACATCGGCGAGGTGCGCGCCGGCACGTGCTGTTTCATGAAGGCGAGCATCTGCGTCTCGGCATCCGCTTCGCTCAGCCGGGAGGCCTTCACGCGGTCGATCAGGCCGGATTTGCCGTGCGTGCCCTTGTTCCAGTTGTCCATCGCGTCCATCACCGCGTCCGGCTGATGCACGACCAGCACCGGACCTTCCGCAACGGTGTTGAGATCGGCGTCGGTGACGACGACGGCCAGCTCGATGATGCGATCCGTGTCGGGCGACAACCCGGTCATTTCCATGTCGATCCAGAGCAGATGCGTGGGATTGAGCGCCATGCGGTAAACGTCCTCCAGTGAAACAGCCGGCATTTTCGCACACCGCGCCCTGCCTGCGTTCCGGCGAACGCGCACGGCAAGACCCTCTTCGTGTCGTGGTGGCGCGAGCCGGTCCGGGCAGCCATAATGCCCGCATCGCATCGTTTGGAGAACGGCCATGAACCGTCCGGTTATGCTGCTCGCCGCGCTCTTCGTTTCCGCGGCTGCCCACGCCGCCCCTTTCGACAAGGGCGACCCCAGGATCGGCAAGACCCTGCACGACAAATCCTGCACGAGTTGCCACATCGACATGTTCGGCGGCGACGGCAGCAAGATCTACACCCGCGCCGACCGCAAGACCAAGACCGCGCAGCAGCTCGCCGCCCGCATCTCGGGCTGCAACGCCAACACCGGCGCGGGCTGGTTCCCGGAGGAAGAGGCGCATGTCGGCGCCTATCTCAACCTGCAGTACTACAAGTTCAAGTAAGGAAAGGCCATGAGCACGATCATCGAGGAACTCGTCCGCAAGAAATGCGCGCCCTGCGAAGGCGGCGTCGCCCCGTTGACCGATGAACAGGTGGCGCCGATGCTGAAAGGCCTTTCCGGCTGGCAGCGCGACGGCATCAAGATCGCCAAGGAATACACGTTCAAGAACCACTATCACGCGCAGGCCTTCACCAACGCCGTGATGTGGGTGTCGCACCGCGAAGACCACCACCCCTATCTCGTCGTCGGCTACAACACGGTCAAGGTGGAGTACTGGACGCACGCCATCGGCGGCCTGTCCGAAAACGATTTCATCTGCGCGGCCAAGGTGGACAGCCTGCTGGACATCTGAACGCCAGACCGACCCCGGCCGGCATGGCCCGGCGCGACGGCAGGTCGTGCGTTTCCCCTGCCGCCCTCCCCCACTTCATGCGGCAGACGGAAAAAAGCCGGAGCAAGCTCCGGCTTTTGACTGCAGCAGATCAGAACCTGACATCCAGCCCCACGGAGAACAGGCTGGCCTTGGCCCGTCCGGTGTCCTCGTTGCCGACACGCCCATAATTTTCGTATTCGGCGCGGACACCGAGCGTCTTCGTGAACTCGTACTTGGCTCCGGCGCCCCAGAGCAGGCTCGTCCGCGATTGGCCTTCGCTCCCGGAACCTACGGCGCCCAACGAAGGTGCGTTCATATCGACGCTCAGCTTGGCTTTCGTCGCCGCTGCGCCGATCTTGCCAAAAACCGAGAACTGCTCGGTAAGCGGCAGGCTGCCCACGGCGGCAAGCGTCCATGCCCGGACTGTGTAATCCACCTCGCCGCCCTGGCCTGCCCATGCTCCGATCCCCGTATAGGTGTAGTGGAACTTGCCCAGGTCGGCGAAGCTGCCTTCGACCGCGAGGTTCGGATTGAACTGGTAGCCGAGCGTCAGCTTGTAGCCCGTGTCGGTCTGGTCTTTCGATTCCGCGACCAGCGTCGGCGAACCGAACGAAAAATCGCTCGACGAAAACCTGTTCTTCGACTGGCCGAGGCTCGCGCCGCCATACCAGTCCTGTGCGCATGCCGCGCCGGCGATCAGCGTCAGGGAACTTGCCAACACCCATTTTTTCAACATCGGAATCTCCGTGGTCAGTAGATAAGTCATGAATTGCGGGACGCATGCAAGCATGCGTCCCGGTGATATTACCTTATTAGTAATATCAGTAAATTTTTTACTCGTTGATTTATTTCTCATTTGGTAAAAATGCAACAGACTTGGCCGCATGAAACTGGGGCCGGTAATCAGACAGCTCAGGCAACGCAAGGGCTGGACGCAGGATGAGCTTGCGCATCAGGCAGGCACCACCGCCGCCAGCGTTTCGAGGATCGAGGCGGGCAAATACAGACCCGGACCGGAACTGCTCGGTTCGCTCGCATTCGTGCTGGACGTGAAGGTTTACGAGCTTATCGCGCTGTCGGAGGGGGTTTCCCCGCCGGCGCTCAAGCAGGGATTCGATCCCGACGAGGAAACGATCATCCGGTATTACCGGAAAATGGCCCCCGACGAGCGGGAGCTGTTCAAGGCATTGGGCGCATCGCTGTGCAAAGTGCGGCGCGCGAAGGCCGCGCCCCTGAACACGAAATGACGGTCGACCTGTTTTCTTGAAGGCGCTGCGGCCAAGCGACATTCCGTATACTTGCCGGCACGTGAACGAACGGAACACCACGATCCTGAGCACCGAAACCGGCGAGGTCGTCGCCGCCTACAGCCGACGCTATCGGGTCGAGACCGCCTCCGGCACGCTGGCCTGTCAGGTGAAAGGCCGCCACCTGCAGGCGGTCTGCGGCGACCGCGTCGAACTGCGGCGTGGCGCGGACGGCGGCGTGATCGAGTCGGTGCTGCCGCGCAGCACCCTGTTCCACCGCTCCGACGCCTTCCGGACCAAGGCCATCGCGGCCAACGTCACCCAGATCGCCGTGGTGGTTGCGGCTCGCCCCAGCTTTTCGCCGGAACTGGTGCAGCGCTGCATCCTCGCCGCCGAAGACCAGGGCATCGGCAGCCTGATCCTGCTCAACAAATCCGACTTGCCGGAGACACCATCGGCCCGCGCGCGGCTGGACCCGCTGGCGCGCATCGGCTATCCGTGCGTCGAATTGTCGGCGCAGCGCGACCCCTCGCCGATACTGCCCTGGCTGGCCGGACACCGGACGCTGCTGGTCGGGCAATCCGGCATGGGCAAGTCGACGCTCGTCAATGCGCTGTTTCCCGAGGCGCAGGCCGAGACGGCCGCCTATTCCGAGGCGCTCGACAGCGGGCGCCATACCACCACGCACACGCGGTTGTACCGCCTCGACCGCGACGCCGCGCTGATCGATTCGCCGGGGCTGCAGGAGTTCGCCCTGCAGCATCTGGACGCCGAGGCGCTTGCGCGCGCCTTCGTCGAATTCCGCCCCTACCTCGGACAATGCCGTTTCCGCGACTGCCGGCACGAAAGCGAGCCGGGGTGCCGTCTCGCCGAGGCCGCGGCGGCGGGCGGCATCGATCCCGCGCGGCTGGCGCTCTTCCGCCAGTTGCGCCGCGCGCAACGCCAGGCCGCGCAGCGGCTATAACGCAGTCATCGGAACCACGCCGGGAGACGACCATGAAACCCCTGAACCTCGCCTGGGTGGCATTGTGCCTGGCGGCCGCAGCGACATCGGCGCACGCCGCCGGCAAATGGGTGCAGACGCCGTATCAGCCGCCCAAGGTGCTGTTCGAGTTCTATCTCGACAATCCGCAGAAGATCGGCAGCGCGCTCTACTGGGTGCGCTCGCTCATGAACCCCCTGACCGATGCGCCCTACAGCTATCCGCCGGAGGATTTTTCCGTCGTCGTGGTGCTCCACGGCACCGAGATCGTGACGGTCGCGACGAAGAACGAGGCGAAATATCAGGAAGCGATCGACCGGATGCGCTACTACGCCGACCTCGGCGTCAAGTTCAAGGTGTGCGGCCAGGCCGCGGAAGACTACGGCTACGCACTTAAGGATTTCCAGCCCTTCGTCGAGGTCGTGCCCAATGCGATCACCGAACTCGCGCACTGGCAGCAGCAGGGCTATGCGCTGATCGTGCCGCAGATCATGGACAAGAAGATCGATATCGAATCGATCCGCTGAGCGGCCCGAGGCGGGCAATCCCGGCCGGCTTATTCCGGCCAGTGCTTGATGTAGCGCTTCAACAGGCTGTTCTCGAAGTTCGCTTCCTTGAGGCAGGCGCGCGCCACGTCGTGGAAGGAAATGATGCCCAGCAGGGCATTGCCGTCGAAGATCGGCAGGTGGCCGATGTGCGATTTGGTCATCACGTCGCGGGCGTAATCGACCGAATCCTCGGCGTTCGCGACCACCGGCTCGGTGACCATGATGGTGCTGACCTGGGCATCCTTGAGATCGCAGCCCTGCTTGACCAGCCCATGCACGACGTCGCGCTCGGTCAGCAGGCCGACCATCTCGCCGCCTTGCATCACGACCAGCGAACCGACGCCCAGTTCGACCATCTTGTCCAGCGCGACCGATACGGCGTCGGTCGGCGCAATGCCGTGAATGGCGGCCGGCTTGAGCGTGAGAATTTCGCGAATCTGCATGGAGATCTCCGAGGCGTCTGTTTGTGTGGCGAAATGATACGGCCGGGCTCAGGCTCTGACCAGACCGGCTTCGACCTGGGCGCGCGCCTCCGGCCCCAGCAGCGTTTCGATCAGCGTGAGCGCGAAATCCATCGCGGTGCCCGGCCCGCGCGAGGTGACGACGGTACCGTCGCGCACCACCGGCGACGCGCTCACGGTGACGCCGGGCGGCTGCATCGCGTCGAGGAAACCGGGGTAGCTGGTCGCCTGCCGGCCCGCCAGCACGCCGGCCTCCAGCAGCACGGTCGGCGCGGCGCAGATGGCCGCCGTGTGCTTGCCCGCCGCCGCCATGCGGCGGATCAGGTCGAGGATGCGCGCGTCTTCCTTGAGGTGCGTCGCGCCCGGCATGCCGCCCGGCAGGGCCACCATGTCGTAGTCGTCCTGCAGGGCCGCGTCGAGCGTCGTGTCGGGCACCAGTTGCACGCCGCGGCTGGCCTTGACGATGCCGGGCTTGAGCCCGGCCACCGTGACCTCGATGCCGGCGCGGCGCAGCAGGTCGATGATGGTGACGGCTTCGAGCTCCTCGCAGCCGTCGGCCAGGGGAACGAGTACTTTGGGCATGGCGTTCTCCTCAGTCGCGGAAATTCTGGAACTGCAGCGGGAAATCGGTGATGGTCTTCTTCACCAGCGCGATGGCCTCCTGCAGCGTGTCGCGCTTGGCGCCGGACACGCGCACGCTCTCGCCCTGGATGCTGGCCTGCACCTTGAGCTTGCTGTCCTTGACGCACTTGACGATCTTCTTCGCCAGCTCGGTTTCGACGCCGGTCTTCACCGTGACGACGCGCTTGACCTTGTTGCCCGAGACTTTTTCCACGCCGCCGACGTCGAGGCATTTCACATCGACGCCGCGCTTGGCGAGCTTCTGCGACAGGATGTCCAGCACCTGGTCGAGCTGGAATTCGGTGTCGGCGAATACCGTCAGCGCGTAGTCCGCCTGCTCGACGCGGGCGTCGGACCCCTTGAAGTCGAAGCGCGTGGAGACTTCCTTGTTGACCTGGTCGACCGCGTTGCGCACTTCCTGCTTGTCCACTTCGGACACGATGTCGAAACTCGGCATGTCAGTTCCCCTCTTCCAGTACGTGAACCTCGACCGGCGGCCCCGATTCGTCGTGGAATTCGCATGCCGCCAGCACGCCCAGCCGCGCAATCTCGCCGGCATCCCGCGCGGGGTCGGCATACGCCGCGAACATCGCCCCCAGCGCATAGGGGCTGCCGCTGCCGTAAGCATAGAACTTCGAGAACTGCTGCACCGTGCGGTGCGCCGACACGCCGAAGATGCCGTGACGGTTGGCGATCAGCACGTCCATGCGGCTGGATTCGAGCTCGTCTTCCTTGTCTTCCTCGGCCTGCAGGAAGTAGTTGTCCTTCAGCACGCCGTGCAACGCGTTCCAGGCGCGGAAGATTTCCGCCGGCGCGGCGAACGCGGGCGGCGTTTCCAGACCGGAAAAATAATCCGTCAGAATGAGATGCGCCGTCGCCGTACCGGTGATGCCGAGCAGGCTGTCGCCCGCCCGGATGATCTTGCGGTGGTTGACGATGTACTCGGCGGATTCCTTGCCGCCGCCCCACTTGGTCAGCGTGTCGGCGGCGATGGCGATGCGGCCGTTCTTTCTGACGACGGTGACGGTGGACATGCGCGATCAGCCGAAGTGGCAGACGTAGTGGTAGGGCTCGCCCGTCACTTCGATGTCGAAGCTCGAGTCGGCGGGCACGCTGAACGACTGGCCCTCGGGGCAGGTCTTCCAGTCCTCGCCCTTCAGACGGTAGCGGCAGGCGCCGGCGACGGTCTCCATGATCTCGGGCGCGCCGGTGTTGAAGGTGAGCGTGGCGGGCAGGATGACGCCGACCGATTTTTTCGTGCCGTCGGCGAGCTGGATCGTGTGCGACACGCATTTGCCGTCGAAGTAGACGTTGGCGCGGGCCTGAACCGAAACATTGTTGAACTGCGACATGCTTACTTTCTCCGTGCGTCGAGTTTGGCCGCGATGCGCATGCGCAGCGCGTTGAGCTTGATGAAGCCGCCCGCATCCTTCTGGTCGTAGGCGCCGGCGTCGTCCTCGAAGGTGGCGATGGTCGAGTCGAACAGCGAATCGGTCTTCGAATCGCGGCCGACGACGATGACGTTGCCCTTGTAGAGCTTAAGCCGCACCGTGCCGTTGACGTGCTGCTGGGTGTGGTCGATCAGCACCTGCAGGGCGCGGCGTTCGGGCGACCACCAGTAGCCGTTGTAGATCAGGCTGGCGTAGCGCGGCATCAGGTCGTCTTTCAGATGCGCCACCTCACGGTCGAGCGTGATCGATTCGATCGCGCGGTGCGCTTTCAGCAGAATGGCGCCGCCGGGCGTTTCGTAGCAACCGCGCGACTTCATGCCGACGTAGCGGTTCTCGACCAGATCGAGGCGGCCGATGCCATGCTTGCCGCCGAGCTGGTTGAGCTTCGCCAGCACTTCGTGCGCACGCATATCCACGCCGTCGATGGCAACCACGTCGCCTTTCTCGTAGGTGAGCGTGATGTACTCCACCGCGTCCGGCGCTTTCTCGGGCGACACGGTCCAGCGCCACATGTCTTCCTCGGCCTCGGCGTTCGGGTCTTCGAGATGGCGGCCTTCGTAGCTAATGTGCAGCAGGTTGGCGTCCATCGAATACGGCGAGCCGCCCTGGCGATGCTTCATGTCGATGGGGATGCCGTGGGTCTCGGCGTAGTTCAGCAGCTTTTCGCGCGAGAGCAGGTCCCACTCGCGCCAGGGGGCGATCACCTTGACGTCGGGCTTGAGCGCATAGGCGCCGAGTTCGAAGCGCACCTGGTCGTTGCCCTTGCCGGTGGCGCCGTGGCAGATCGCGTCGGCGCCGGTTTCGTTGACGATCTCGATCAGACGCTTGGCGATCAGCGGCCGCGCGATCGAGGTGCCGAGCAGGTATTCGCCTTCATAGACCGTGTTGGCGCGGAACATCGGGAAGACGAAGTCGCGGACGAATTCCTCGCGCAGGTCGTCGATGTAGATCTGCTCGGGTTTGATGCCGAATTTCAGCGCCTTCTGCCGCGCGGGTTCGAGTTCCTCGCCCTGCCCGAGGTCGGCGGTGAAGGTGACGACTTCGCACTGGTAGGTGTCCTGCAGCCATTTCAGGATGACCGAGGTGTCGAGGCCGCCGGAATAGGCCAGCACGACTTTCTTGATATCGCTCATGGTGTTGCTCGATTTAATGGGTGGAACCGGAGGTGTTCTTGTCGATGACCTCGACCTGGCCGGGGAAGCCGCCGATCTTCAGGATGTCGAGATTGGTCGCGAGACTGGCCTTCTCGATCTCGATGCCGACGACGCGGCCGTCCTCGGACAGGTTGAGCACGATGCCCTCGTGGGCTTCCCACGCCTGCGCGGGATTTTCGGGACTAATTTCGACATAGAGCGAATCCATGTCCTTGAAGTAGGCGATGTTCATGATTGGGGGTCAGGGGTCGGGAATCGGGGACGGGGAATCAGCTTTCGACCTTGCCGAGCAGCAGATACTCCATCAAGGCTTTCTGGACGTGCAGGCGATTCTCCGCCTCGTCCCACACCACGGACTGCGGGCCGTCGATCACCTCGGCGGCGACTTCCTCGCCGCGGTGCGCGGGCAGGCAGTGCATGAAGAGCGCGTCGGGCCTGGCGATCTTCATCATCTCGGCGTCGACCTGCCAGTCGGCGAAGGCTTTCACGCGCGCTTCGTTCTCGGCCTCCCAGCCCATGCTGGTCCAGACGTCGGTGGTCACGAGGTCGGCCTCGCGGCAGGCGTCCATCGGGTCGGCGAAGCTTTCGAAGTGATCGGTGCCGTACAGATTGGCGCGTTCGGGCTCGACTTCGTAGCCGGGCGGCGTCGAGACGTGCACGTTGAACTCGAGCACCTCGGCGGCCTGCAGCCAGGTGTTGCACATGTTGTTCGAGTCGCCGACCCAGGCCACGGTCTTGCCCTGGATGGCCCCGCGGTGCTCGATGAAGGTGAAGATGTCGGCAAGGATCTGGCAGGGATGGTATTCGTTGGTCAGCCCGTTGATGACCGGCACGCGCGAATGCGAGGCGAAACGCTCGATGATGTCCTGTTCGAAGGTGCGAATCATCACGATGTCGACCATGCGCGAGATCACTTCGCCGGCGTCCTCCACCGGCTCGCCGCGCCCGAGCTGGGTGTCGCGCGTGTTGAGGTAGATCGCCGAGCCGCCCAACTGGTGCATGCCGGCCTCGAACGACAGCCGCGTGCGGGTCGAGCTTTTCTCGAAGATCATCGCCAGCGTGCGGTCGACCAGCGGGTGATAGGGCTGGTAGCGCTTGAAGCGCGACTTGATCACGCGCGCGCGCTCGAACACGTAGTTCAGCTCGTCGCGCGTCAGATCCTTGAATTGCAGGAAGTGCTTGAGCATCAGGCCGCCTGCTGCAGATGATTCTTCGCGACGCGGGCCACCGACTCGACCAGCGCGGCCACCTCGGCGTCGCCGTAGATGAAGGGCGGCACCAGCCGGATCACCTTGTCGGCGGTGACGTTGATCAGCACGCCGGCGTCGCGCGCCACGCCGACGAGTTCGCCGCAGGGCCGGTCGAGCTCGACGCCGATCATCATGCCCTCGCCGCGAATGTCGACCACGCCGTGCACGCCGTCGAGCGCCTGCCGCAGGCCGGCCCGGATCGCCTCGCCGCGCACGCGGACGTTCTCCAGCAGCCCTTCGGATTCGATGGCGTCCAGCGTGGCCAGCGCCGCCGCGCAGGCGAGCGGGTTGCCGCCGAAGGTCGAGCCGTGGTTGCCCGGCTTGAACACCTCGGCCGCCGCGCCGCGCGCGAGACAAGCGCCGATCGGCACGCCCGAGCCCAGCCCCTTGGCCAGCGCCATCACGTCGGGCGTCACGCCCGAATTCTGGAAGCCGAACCAGGCGCCGGTGCGGCCGATGCCGGTCTGCACTTCATCGAGCATCAGCAGCCAGCCGTGCGCGTCGCAGATCGCGCGCAGCTCGGCCAGGTAATCCGGCGCCAGAACGTTCACGCCGCCCTCGCCCTGCACCACTTCGAGCAGCACGGCGACGACGCTCTTGTTGTGCTCCGCGACCTGGCGCACCGCCTCAATGTCGTTGTACGGCACGCGGGCGAAGCCGCTCAGCAGCGGCTCGAAGCCCGCCTGGATCTTGCGCGAACCGGTCGCCGTCAGCGTCGCCATCGTGCGGCCGTGGAAGGCCTTTTCCATCACGATGATCGTCGGCACCTCGATGCCCTTGCCGTGGCCGTACAGGCGCGCCAGCTTGATCGCCGCCTCGTTCGCCTCGCAGCCGGAATTGCAGAAGAACGCACGGTCCATGCCCGAGAGCGCGCACAGCCGGTCCGCCAGTTCCGCCTGGCGCGGCACCTGATACAGGTTGGACGTGTGGATGACGGCGGCCGCCTGCTCGGCGATGGCCTTCACCAGCTTCGGATGCGCGTGCCCGAGGCCGTTCACCGCCACCCCGGCCACGGCGTCGAGGTAGCGCTTGCCGGCCTCATCCCAGAGATAGGCGCCCTCGCCGCGCACGAAGGCGACCGGCTGGCGGGCGTAGGTGTTCATCAGGTGTGTCGTCATGGCAGTCCTCGCAGGCTGTCCCCCGTATAGCGGCTGTTGTTGTTTCGAACGGCGCCGAAGCGAAATTCAATGGCGGAACCGGAATAGAAAACGGCGGCCCGGGCCGCCGTTCTCGTCATGCAGCGCCTTGATTATAGGCCGAAAAGCGCCCGGTGAGACCACCCGCCCGCCATGAAGAACAGCATCGGGACGGACAGCATGACATTGGTGCGCGACGCCAGAAACGCCACCCGGCGCGCACGGTTCTTTTCTTCGTCGGACGCCGGTTTGAGCCCCAAAACCTTCTTCTGGTTCGGCCAGATCAGCACCCACACGTTGAACAGCATGACGGTCCCCAGCCATGCGCCGATCCCGATCGGGCCCATGCCGTTGCGCAGCAGGAAGGCATCGGTGAACAGCGGCCCCAGCAGCGCGGCGCCGGCCAGCCAGGTCAGCACGGCCGCCCAGCGGAAGAACAGCAGCGCGCGGGGCGCGACGTGCTTGTTGATGCCGGCGGCGGTGCCGTCGGCTGCCGCGTTCTTGAGCGCCGCCACCTGGACGAAATTGAAGTAGTACAACAGGCCGATCCACATCACGCCGGCCATGAAATGAATCCAGCGGGCCAGCGCGGCCACGAAATCGATGTTCTCCATGTCGCCGCCTCAGCCCAGGAAATTTCTTGCGAAAACGTACAGCACGGCGGTCAGGACCAAGCCTGAAATCACCGTTCCCCAAAGCGAATCGAGCGGGTTTTTCATATCGCGGCGTCTCTCCTGTCGTTTGTCGATTGATTGTGCGGGCGGCCCCGCGCCAGTATCGTCAAATCGCCACCCCGGTGCAACTGCGCAGCGAAAGGCCCGCACGCGCATGCTAGAATCCGCCAACTTTTCGAGCCCGCTCCCTCATGGACGACGCCCCATTCATCATTCGCGGCCTGACCACGAAAGGCGGCCGTTTCCGCCCCAGCGACTGGGCCGATCGCCTCGCCGGCGCATTCGCGGAAATCGATCCCGACAACCGGACGCGCTATTCGCCCCATGTGCAGCCGACCACGCTGGACGGCATCCGCTGCGTGGTGGTGGATCGCGCGCTCAAGAACCAGGACCCGAACGCTTGGCGTTTCCTGCAGAATTTCGCGCGCAGCAACGAGCTCCAGACCGAGAACGCCGACTGAGTTTCGCCCGCCCGAAACGAAAAACGCCGCTTGTGCGGCGTTTTTTATTCCGTTCGCCCTGGCTCAGGCCATAGCCTTGATCGCCTGGGACAGGCGGCTCTTGTGGCGGGCGGCCTTGTTCTTATGGATGATCTTCTTGTCGGCGATGCAGTCGACGACGCTCATCGACGACTGGAAAACAGTCTGTGCGGCCGCCTTGTCGCCGGCCTCGATCGCCTTGCGCACCTTCTTGATCGCGGTGCGCAGCTCCGAGCGCTGGCTCATGTTGCGATCGCGCAGCGCGGTCGCCTGACGGGCACGTTTGCGGGCCTGGGCGGTATTCGCCATAGTTTCTTGCTCCTGTCGCCCCGCGCGTTGCCGCGAGGCTCTACAAATTTAGGGTGTAAGGTCCGTACTGGACGGGGCATCCGGATTCGGCGCGTGTAATAACCGGCCGAACCCGCCAAAGCCGGGCATTCTACGAGAAAACCCGGCTTGAAGGCAAGCGTCGGCGCATGTCGCTTGCGGGCCGGGCGGGCGGCCCGCACAATGCGGGCAAACGTCCTCCGCCATGAATCTCCTCAAAGCCCTCGCTGCGGTCAGCAGCATGACCCTGCTCTCGCGCATCCTGGGATTCGTTCGCGATGCGCTGATCGCCCGCGTGTTCGGCGCCGGCGCGATGACCGACGCCTTCTTCGTCGCGTTCAAGATCCCCAACCTGCTGCGCCGGCTGTTCGCGGAAGGCGCATTTTCCCAGGCCTTCGTGCCCATCCTCGCCGAGTACAAGAACCGCCAGGGCCACGACGCGACCCGCGTGCTGGTCAGCCAGGTCGGCAGCGCGCTGACACTCGCACTCGTGGCCGTCGCCCTGCTCGGCATCGCGGCCGCGCCGTGGATCGCCTACGTCAGCGCGCCCGGCTTCACGGCCGATCCGGACAAATTCGCGCTCACCGTCACGCTGCTGCGGATCACCTTTCCCTACATCGTGCTGATTTCGCTGGTCGCGCTCGCCGCAGGCATCCTCAATACCTGGAGCAAATTCTCCGTGCCCGCTTTCGCGCCGGTCTTGCTCAACGTGGCCATGATCGCGGCGACGCTCTGGCTGGCGCCGTATTTCGATCCGCCCGTGCTGGCACTGGGCTGGGGCGTCGCGCTCGGCGGCGTGCTGCAACTGGCCTGGATGCTGCCGCACCTCGCGAAGATCGACATGCTGCCGCGTCCGGCCCGGCGTTTCGACGATCCGGGCGTGCGCCGCATCCTCAGGCTGATGGCCCCGGCCACGTTGGGCGTGTCGGTGGCGCAGATCAGCCTGCTGATCAACACCATCTTCGCCTCCTTCCTCGCCACCGGCAGTGTGTCCTGGCTGTATTACGCCGACCGCCTGATGGAATTTCCGACCGGCATGCTGGGCGTGGCGCTGGGCACGATCCTGCTGCCCAGTCTCGCCAAGCACTACGCCGACGACTCACCGGCCGAATATTCCCGGCTGCTCGACTGGGGGCTGCGGCTGACCCTGCTGCTCGCCCTGCCCGCCGCCGCCGCGCTGGCCGTGCTGGCCGTGCCGCTGATCGCCACGCTGTTCCACTACGGCGCCTTCACCGCGCACGACGTGATGATGACGCAGCGCGCCCTGGTCGCCTACAGCCTGGGGCTGCTGGGGCTGATCCTGGTGAAGGTGCTGGCGCCGGGCTTCTATGCGCGGCAGAACATCCGGACGCCGGTCAAGGTCGCGATTCTGACCCTGATCGCCACGCAACTGATGAACCTGGCGTTCATCTTTCCGCTCGGCCACGCCGGACTCGCGCTCGCGATCGGCCTGGGGGCCTGCCTCAACGCCGGCCTGCTGCTGCACTTGCTGAAGAAACACGGCATCTATCGTCCGCAACCGGGCTGGGTCGGCTATTTCACGCGTGTGCTGATCGCGGTGGCCCTGATGGCCGCGCTGCTGTTCTGGGGCATGGGCGACGCGGACTGGTGGCTCGCCGCGCACTTCGCCGAGCGCATGCTGCGCCTCGCGCTGCTGGTCGGCGGGGGCGTGCTGACCTACTTCGCCGCACTGGGCCTGATGGGATTCCGCCCCCGGCAATTCTCGCGCCGGGCGGCCGAGTGAGCGTCAGCCCCTTGTTTCTCCGCCAAGCCGCAATTGGCCGGCATGGGCGGCCGGCCTGCTAAAATTAGACCTTTTTCGCGCCGCTTCGCTTCACGCCACGCCCCATGCGTCTCACCCACGGATTCGTCCCGCTCGGCCAGCCCCATGCGGTCACCATCGGCAATTTCGATGGCCTGCATCTCGGGCACCAGGCCATGCTCGCCCGCCTGCAGGACGTGGCGCGGGCGCGCGGACTGCCGACCTGCGTGCTGAGTTTCGAGCCGCATCCGCGCGAATTCTTCGCCCCCGACCAGGCGCCCGCCCGGCTCTCCAGCCTGCGCGAAAAGGCCGAATGCCTGCGCGGCCTCGGCATCGACCGGCTGCACGTATTCCGGTTCGACCGCCCGTTTTCCGCCCTGTCCCCCGAGGCCTTCATCGAACTGGCGCTCCATCGCACGCTCGACGCCCGTTACGTGCTGGTCGGCGACGATTTCCGCTATGGTGCGAAGCGGGCCGGCGATTTCGCCTTGCTGCAGCGCATGGGCGCCGCGTTCGGGTTCGATGCCGAGTTCCTGCCCACGGTGGCCGTGGCGGGCGAGCGCGCTTCCTCGACCGCCGTGCGCCAGGCGCTCGCCGCCGGCGAACTCGACCACGCCGCGCGTCTGCTGGGCCGGCCGTACAGCATCACCGGCCGGGTCGTGCACGGCGACAAGCTGGGCCGCGGCATCGGCTTCCCCACGGCCAACGTCCAGTTGAAGCACAACCGCCCGCCGCTGATGGGCATTTTCGCCGTCGAAGTCGCCGGCCTCAACGGCATGCCCTTGCCCGGCGTGGCGAGCCTCGGCAAACGCCCGACGGTGAAGAACCCCGACGCCGCGCCCGTGCTCGAAGCGCACCTGTTCGATTTCAGCGCCGACATCTACGGCCGTCGCGTGCGCGTGGATTTTCTGAAGAAACTGCGCGACGAAGAAAAATATCCCGACCTCGACACGCTCGTCGCGCAGATCCATCGCGACGCGGCCGAAGCCAAAACCTATCTGATGCAGCGCCGCGCCTGATTGCTCGCCATGCCCGACTACAAGAACACGCTCAACCTCCCCGATTCGCCCTTCCCCATGCGCGGCGACCTCGCCAGGCGCGAACCCGACTGGGTGAAAAGCTGGCAGGAGAAGCGACGCTACGAGGCGATCCGCAAGGCCTGCGCCGGCCGGCCGAAGTTCATCCTGCACGACGGCCCGCCCTACGCGAACGGCGACATCCACATCGGCCACGCGGTCAACAAGATCCTCAAGGACATCATCGTCAAATCGAAAACGCTTTCCGGCTTCGACGCGCCCTACGTGCCGGGCTGGGACTGCCACGGCCTGCCGATTGAGCTGCAGGTGGAGAAGACCCACGGCAAGCGCATCGATCCGGCGAAATTCCGCGAACTGTGCCGCGCCTACGCCGCCGAACAGATCGAACGCCAGAAAGCCGACTTCATCCGCCTCGGCGTGCTCGGCGACTGGGACAAACCTTACCGCACGATGGATTTCCAGTTCGAAGCGGATGCGCTGCGCCAGCTCGGAAAAATCCAGCAGGCCGGCTATCTCTACCAGGGCGCGAAGCCCGTGCACTGGTGCGTGGACTGCGGCTCGGCGCTCGCCGAAGCCGAGGTCGAATACGAGGACAAGACCTCGCCGGCGATCGACGTCGGCTTCCGGGTGGCCGACCGGGTCGACTTCGCGCGCCGCTTCGACGTCGAGCTCGACGACATGCCCGCCCACGTCGTAATCTGGACGACCACGCCGTGGACGCTGCCGGCCAACCAGGCCGTCGCGCTGCATCCGGAATTCACCTACGCGCTGGTGAAGACGCCGCGCGGTCTCGTCGTGCTCGCCGAGAATCTGGTCGAAGACGCATTGCAGCGCTACGGCCTGGAAGGCTCGATCGTCGCGAAGACGAGCGGCGCCGCGCTCGAAGGCGCGCTGCTCTGGCACCCCTTCCAGGAACGCCAGGTGCCCGTGATCGTCGGCGACCACGTCACGGCGGACGCCGGCACCGGCGCCGTGCACACCGCGCCCGGCCACGGTCTCGAAGACTACGTCGCCGGCCAGCGCTACGGCCTCAAGGTCGACAACCCGGTCGGCGACGACGGCCGGTTCTACGCGAGCGTGCCGCTCGTCGGCGGCCTGTCGATCTGGCAGGCCAATCCGGTCGTGATCGACGCGCTGGAATCCGGCGGCACGCTGTTCGCCCACGAAAAGCTCCAGCACAGCTACCCGCACTGCTGGCGCCACAAGACGCCGATCATCTTCCGCGCCACCCGGCAGTGGTTCATCGGGATGGATTCCAGGGATCAGGAGTCAGGGGTCAGGGATCAGGGGGCGTCGTTGCGCGAGAAGGCGATGGCCGCGGTGGACGCGACGCAATTCTTCCCGCACTGGGGCCGCGCGCGGCTGGAGGCGATGATCCGCAACCGCCCCGACTGGTGCGTCTCGCGCCAGCGCAACTGGGGCATCCCGATGCCTTTCTTCACTCACAGGGAAACCGGCGAACTGCATCCGAAGACACCGGAACTGCTGGAAGCCGTGGCGAAGAAGGTCGAAGCGGCCGGCATCGAGGCCTGGTTCTCGCTCGACCCGAAGGAATTGCTGGGCGAGGACGCGGCGCACTACGACAAGACCGGCCACACGCTCGACGTGTGGTTCGACTCCGGCGTGACGCACGCCTGCGTGCTGAAGACCCGGCCCGAGCTGGCGCATCCGGCCGATCTGTATCTCGAAGGCTCGGACCAGCATCGCGGCTGGTTCCAGTCGTCCCTGCTCACCGGCTGTGCGACCGACGGCCGCGCACCCTACAAGGCCCTGCTGACCCACGGTTTCGTCGTGGACGGCAAGGGCTACAAGATGAGCAAGTCCAAGGGCAACGTCATCGCGCCGCAGAAGGTGATGGATCAGTACGGCGCCGACATCCTGCGGCTGTGGGTGGCGGCAACGGATTATTCGGGCGAGCTGTCGATCTCCGACGACATCCTGAAGCGCGTCGTCGAAGGCTATCGCCGCGTCAGAAACACCCTCAAATTTTTGCTCGCGAACCTGTCCGATTTCGATTCGGCGAAACACGGCCGGCCGGTCGAGGACTGGTTCGAGATCGACCGCTACGCGCTCGCGTTGACGGCGCAACTGCAGGACGAAATCCGCGCGCACTACGACGCCTACGAATTCCACTTCATCGTGCAGAAGCTGCAGAGCTTCTGCTCGGAAGACCTCGGCGGTTTCTACCTCGACATCCTGAAAGACCGTCTTTACACCAGCGCCGCCGACAGCCGCGCGCGCCGCTCGGCGCAGAACGCGCTGCATCACGTGACGCATGCTCTGGCGCGCTGGATGGCGCCCATCCTCTCGTTCACCGGCGAGGAGGTCTGGGGCGAACTGGCCCCTCTCCCCAACCCTCCCCCGCTTGCGGGGGAGGGAGCAAACGCTGGGCACACACCGATTAACGACTCGGTCTTCCTGCACACCTGGCACGCCTTGCCCGCCGCGGACATCCCGCTCATCGAACGCTGGACGCGCATCCGCGCCGTGCGCGCGCTGGTATCGAAGGAACTGGAAACGGTCCGCGCCGCCGGCCACATCGGCTCCTCCCTGCAAGCCGAGCTCACGCTGCACGCCGGTCCCGAAACCTTCGCCTTGCTGAGCCCGCTGGGCGACGATCTGCGCTTCGTGTTCATCGTCTCGCAATGCACGCTGGTCGCCGCCGACAGCGACCGCGTGGAGGTTGTACCCTCCACCGCCAAAAAGTGCGAGCGTTGCTGGCACTGGCGCGACGACGTCGACGCCGACCCGGCCCATCCCGGCCTCTGCGGCCGCTGCGTCGAGAACCTCTACGGCACAGGCGAGGTCCGCAGCCATGCATGACGCGAACCGTCTGACCCTGCGCACCTGGTTGGGATTCGCGCTGGCCGTGATCGTCGTCGATCACCTCACCAAGTTCTGGGTGTCGTCGGCGCTGGACTATCATGAATTCGTGCCCGTGCTGCCCTTCTTCTCGCTGGTCCTGGTCCACAACACCGGCGCGGCGTTCAGCTTCCTGGCCGATGCCGGCGGCTGGCAGCGCTGGTTCTTCATTGCGGTCGGCGTCGTCGCCACCGTCATCATCGTGCGGCTGCTGAAACGCCATGCGCGCGAACCGCGTCTCGCCCTGCCGCTGGCCCTGGTGCTCGGCGGCGCGCTGGGCAACGTGATCGACCGCATCGTGCTCGGCTACGTCGTCGATTTCCTGTATTTCCACTACAAAAGCTTCGCCTGGCCCGCGTTCAACGTCGCCGACGCCGCCATTTCCATCGGCGCGGCCCTGCTGGTCTGGGACAGCCTGCGCGGCAAGCCGGCGCAAAAGGGCGCGGCATGACGGCCGGACGCACCGTCGCGCCGGGCGACCGCATCGAACTGCGCTATGCGCTGCGCCCGCGCGGCGGCGACGATCTCGTTTCCAATTTCGACGACGCCGCGCCCGAAACCGTGACGCTGGGCGACGGCACCTTGGCGTCCGCGCTGGAGCAGTGGCTGATCGACCTGCCGCCGGGCGAGCGGCACGTTTTTCTGCTCGACCCCTGGCAGGCCTTCGGCCAATCGCAGCCCGAACTGGTCCAGACCCTGCCGCGCAGCGACCTGCCGGGCGACATGGCGTTCGAAGTCGACCAGCTCGTCGAATTCGCCATGCCCAATGGGCAGACCGTCGCCGGCCGCATCCTGGAAATCGGCGACGACGCGGTCAAAGTCGATTTCAATCACCCGCTCGCCGATCTCGCCATAGAATTCGAAGTCGAAATCGTCCGCATCCTGTGAGGCCGCCCATGCCCGCCACCATCCTACTCGCCAACCCCCGCGGCTTCTGCGCCGGCGTCGACCGCGCCATCGCTATCGTCGAACGCGCGCTGGAGAAATTCGGCGCCCCCATCTACGTGCGTCACGAAGTCGTCCACAACACCTACGTCGTCAACGACCTCAAGGCCAAGGGCGCGATCTTCGTCGAGGAACTGGCCGAAGTGCCGGCTGGCGCCACCGTCATCTTCAGCGCGCACGGCGTATCGCAGGCCGTACGCACCGAAGCCGCCGCGCGCGGCCTTAACGTGTTCGACGCCACCTGCCCGCTCGTCACCAAAGTGCACGTCGAAGTGAGCAAGATGCGCGATAAGGGCTACGAGATCGTGATGATCGGCCACAAGGGCCACCCCGAAGTCGAAGGCACGCTGGGACAGTCCACCGACGGCATGTACCTGGTGGAAACGCCGGAGGATGTCGCCATGCTACAGGTCAACGACCCCGCCAAGCTCGCCTACGTAACGCAGACCACCCTATCCGTCGACGACGCCGCGCGTGTCGTCGATGCCTTGCGCATGCGCTTCCCCAGCATTGTCGGCCCGAAGAAAGATGATATCTGCTACGCCACGCAGAACCGGCAGGATGCCGTCAAGGCGCTGGCGCAGCAGTGCGACGTGGTGATCGTGGTGGGGTCGCCGACGAGTTCGAATTCGAACCGGTTGCGGGAGGTGGCGGAGAATCTGGGGGTGGCGGCTTATATGGTCGACAGTGCAAATGAAATCGATGCCCTGTGGCTGAAAGGCAAAACCCGCATCGGGATCACTGCCGGAGCCTCAGCCCCTGAGATTCTGGTTCAGAATCTCTTGAGGCGACTCGAAGCACTGGGCATTTCCGATACGACACTCCTGTCCGGTGCGATCGAACTCGTCAGCTTTCCGATGCCCAAGGGATTGGAGCACAAATCCAATTGATTCAACGCCCCCAGCAGTCATCGACATTTCCGTCAGCGCCTCGCACCCCTGTACTGTCCAGTGTCAGCGTGCCGCAGGCGTCCCCTGCCATCACGCCGGCAGGAACCGCCTGTAACCTGTAGTTCTGCGAGGCTTGTACCGCGAAGCCAATGTTGTATCTCGCCGCCCCCTGTTTTGGGGCTTGATTCAAACCGGCCGGCAAGACCAAAGGATTGCCACCCTGATTAACCGTGTAATCATTGGTCAAGGTGTAAACGCGTTCGAGATACTGCGCCGCCTCGAGCAGTACAGAACGTGCCTCCGCCCGATTCGAACGTTGTACATACTGCGTGTAATTGGGATACGCAATCGCCGCCAGGATGCCGATGATGGCTACCGTGACCATCAACTCGACCAAGGTGAAGCCTCGATGATTCGCCATTTCTCCACTCAAGCCGCAAGGTACGCGATGGTCATTGTCTTCCTCATCTTTTCCTGACGGGTAATGGATCACTGAATCTGCCGCCATGACGTTCTCCCAGATGATGATCCGCTTTTCTCGGTAACCACACCGATCCCCTTGCCCACATTCGAACTGTACTTGTATTCCGTGCCGCCCGCGGTAACCACGGTCGGCTGATTCAGCGTCATCGAGTCTGATTTCACGCCAGCCGGCGCGCTACTAAGCGTTCCCCCGCCTTGTACATACGCAATCATATCGTCCGCATCAAACTGGCCATCGCCATTGATATCCAGCGCCACATAATTTAGATTGCTACCCGATTCCGCGTCGAGCTCCATGAGCCAGCTAGAGCCCTGTTGGCAAGGATCGCTAATGTTGGGCTCCATCGTATTGAAAATTACCCGTCCAAATCGCAACAGAGGTGGCGCGATAACACGCTCGCCCTTCAGCGCTCCGCCAGGAGGCACGAGATCGATCACCCATCCTTTCTTGCTCGCCCAGTTTGGAGGATTGTTACTGACCACCCGGGCCACGGTAGAGCCTACAACACCCTCGTAGACAATACTCTGCGTCCACAGGTCGCTTCTGCCATAGGTTGTGCTGTAAGTAGGGCTGCCGTCATCCAGAACGCCATAGAACGATTGCTTGTCGGTCGCTGAAGCATCTCCGTCCACGAAATAACGTCCCGTGCCAAAAAAGATCATGGCATCGCCGAAGACACCGGCAGGCGCAGCAGTCACGCCAACCTGTGCCTGAATCGGCTGCCGTGCCGCGCCACCACCCGTCCCGTCGGTCGCCACGAACATAGGCTGAGGCACAGCAGCCGTTCCGTGCGCAATCTTCCAATTCGTGGCGCTTGATGAAGTCACATCGAACTTCCAAAGATTACCCTGCATGTCGCCCGCATAGATGGCATCGATGATGCGGTCGTTGTTCAGATCAACCAGCTTGGGTGTAGACAAGCCGTTTTTCGCAACCGCCGAGCCGTACTTGGTATCGATGTAATAGTAGATAGAGGGGTTGTCCACACGAACCAGAAAAAGCCCGGCTTGATGATCGGCGCTATCGTAGCCATTGGAGAAAACTGCATAGAAATGGCCATCGGCAAACGGCGCTATGGTCGGCGGCCCGAAAATGTAACCCATCTTGCTGGCGTGGGCTCCCCCGTTGAATTCCCACAGCACCTTGCTGCCGTCCATGACATTGGGGTCGGTAATGTCAAGCGCGAAGACCGCCTTGCCGCCCGCACCCAGCGGCCCCACCAGAACCGTGTGCCACGCACCACTCCAATACGCATCACCAAACCCGGCCGAGCCGTCGACAAAATACTTGTGGTTAGCCGGGTAATTCGTATCCGTTAGGTCCGCCAGAGCGCCATGCAACGCACTCGGGACGTAGGCAAATTTCTCGACCCCCGTAGCGGCATCGAATCCGTGCAGCATCCCGTCGTTGGCCCCTACGTAAATCATGCTGGTGCCATTCTTCGTAGCAGCGAATGTGGAATAGCTGCTTGAATAGGGGTAAGTTGCAGCAGGCAAGGCATCGAGCCTGAAATTGTCTCCGCCGACGAATACCGGGTCGGAGTTCACGATATCGCCCAATATCTTGCTGCGACTACGAAACGAGCCCGAAGGCAGTTCGTTCGTCTGAACACCACGCAGATAATCGACCACGTCAGCAGTCAGCGTTCCACCGAACGCGCCCGTGAAGCTGATTGCTGCACCTCCGCTAGTGGTCCAGATATTGCGCGCGGCCGGCACCGGAAGATTGGCATTCGCCGACCATGTCGCAGAACCGGGCATGCCGTTTGAGCCAAGCGGCAATGCCTCAAGCTCGCCAGACCAGTCGGTGGAGTCGAAGCTCGCCAGATAGATGTGCGTCGTGGTTCCCAGTCGCTTGGAGTTGGCCGCGATCGAAGAACCGGAACCGACCTTGGCCGCCACGTCGTTGACGATCGATTTCAGCGATTTGTTCAGACCTTCCGGATCATCCGCGCTAAAAAACTTGCCGCGACTGTTGAGCGCAGCGTGCCACAGATCGGCAACGTTGCCTGGAAGCCCTTGGCTACCGGACATGCCTGTGGCCGGCCAATTCAGAGTCCCGTTCTTGAGCGCCAGATAGCTACTCGTAGCTGAATTATTGCTCAGGGAATCCCCATCCCATTTAAGGGGAGGGGTTGTGGTATCCAATGCACGGGTCAATCCCAGCCCCACGGTGTACGTCACCATGTGCTGCCACTTGGCCGGGTTGTTCTTGGGGTCCCAGTAAGCGGCCGACAAGGTAGCCGCATCCGCATTGTCCAGCGTCGACGGATACCGTGGCACGTCATTTTTCAGACTGGGGGCCAAGTCAGTGGCCCAGTAATGAAAGGCCACATCGGCGAGCGTATTGTTGTTGGTATCCTTGAACGGTGACGTTGGCGAATACGAGGGTGATGTCACACACTGTGGGGTAGCGGTGGGACATGCCGTACTGAAAATATTGGGAAGGGATGTCGCTGAACCATCGCTTTTGAGCGTACCCGCTGCATTATTGCCGTTCCAGTAACCATCCGTCATGGCCATGCTGAAATTGGCGCGGCAGGAATAACGTTTGTCCGGATCGTCGTCAAATTGTGGATCGAAGGCATACGGGCTGTTCACACCTGTCTCAATCGAGAAATACTGACCCGCCTTACCCAGTGCCTGACGAAGATGTGTCGAGCTATTGGTATCCAGTTTGAACAGCCATTGATACAGACGCTCTTTGTGCGTTTTACCGTTGTTAATTGCACCGTAACGCCGAATACGATTGTCAATATTAACGCCATCCCATCCTTGACAAGACGTATTGAACGCATTACATGTGCCCAGTGCCTGCCACGCCACACGCATTTCCGACGGAATGTCCTGGAAAGCACGCGAAGCCGCTGTGATGGTGGCCAAATTACGGGTTCGGTAAAACGAATACCAGTTGGCAAAGTTCTGCCTCTCGTCCTTATCTGCCGCATTCACGATGCCATCACCATTGATGTCCTTCGTGCCCGGGCCCGATGTGGCGCTGACGAAGACCGGCTGATAACAATCATCATCGCCTATCGTGCCATCGCATCCAGAAAGCGAGGGCACAAAATTGTAGTAATAAGCATTGGTATTGGCTGTGGCCGTGATATTGCCAAAGAACTTTCCATTACCTCGATCACTAGATGGGATTTGCGCTTTATATTCTCCGTAACCGGATGAACTCGTCCCAGATGAGTAGAATGAAGTCGTCGGCCTATATTGCGACTCCAAGTCTATTTTGTCGTGCCCCTGGTAAAAGCCATTACGCCAAGCCGCCTTAAAAGACGTAGCCAATTCCACACCATTCGCATCCAATGGCGGTAAATAACGGATTTCAGGATTGTAATACTGTGCATTGAATTTTGCAGATGTAAACCGGCGTGTCGTAGGCGTACAGACACTGCTGCGAGAACTTGCTGAACAGATTGAGTCAGGCAAGAACCCCCAGGCCATACTCCCCGAATCGTCCAAGGTAATAACGAAATTAGGCGATACCCCAGTAGACAGGAACAGCGGTACATTGTGTGGATCGAGATCCGGGGAAAGCGCTGGTGCTGACAGAGGAAGCACGACAACTGCCGCCGCTAACAAGCTGTTTGTTATCGACAAGAACCGATGGCTCGACGATTTATTTAGGTTGGTCATGATCCACCTCGTTAAGGCTGTTCGATATTCACGATCGATTGCAGGATGATGGGTGCGTTGCCTGCGGCAACGGCACGCGCGGTGACCCGATAGAGGCCATCCCGTGAACTGCCGCCCTGGGCGCTGTACCCAAGGTCGTCGTTACCGGCGGTGCCGGTTCGAAGCGACAATTTCTCGATGACATAGCGCACGCTATCCACACCTGTGTAAACCAGGCCTGGATCAGCCGCGTTGTTCGCCCAGTCGTAGGTTTTCCAGTCATCCGTGCTGGCCACACCGGTCGGCACGACGCCGATGTCGAAATAGCCAGGGCCGGTTGCGGGATCGACGGGGGAATTCAGCGCATCCTGCCCTGCACGCAAGCCTGCCTCGGCGGCCTGGAATGCAATATTCTGACTGCGCAGGTTGCCCGCCATTTTTTCTTCGAGGATCGTGCCACGCATGGCTGCCAGCACGATCAGCGTCAGCACGACCATGAAAATCAGTCCGGTGACCAAGGCCACGCCACGTTGCCTGACGTCGGGCTTCAACGCGTTGATTGGGGGAGCTGGAACGAAGCCTGTCATTTTCATCACCCTTACTGCAGGCGGTTGCGAATGCCTATCGTGGTAGAGAACGTCTGATAAAGCCGCCTGTCAGCCGCCACCACCACATCCTGGATGCCGTCGTCGTCCGTATCGATGCGATACGTCTGTGCCCCAACGGCCAAATTGTCGTCCGGACTTGTCATCAGCAGATTGATGCGCACGCTGACGACCCGTGTCCAATCAGCAACCGCGCTTGCTGTCTGATAGACGTCGGCGACGCGGTCGGGTGTCGGGTTGGTATCGACGCCATACATGATCTGCATGTCTTCCACCCCCTCGACCAGTTCGGCGAGTCCATCATTGATGCTGTTGCGGTACAAGGCTCGCCGGTTTCCCGGATTGATGCCGATGTAGTAAGCAAACCGGTCGAACTTCATGACTTCGTTGGTGGGCGAGCCCGGCAAAGCGGTGAGAGGGGCCGGTGCCTCGCGCAGAATGGCCGTGGGCGGCGCATCCGCCGGCGGGCGACAGGTCACGACCGCCAGGATGTCGTTTGCCTTGTAGGCATACGGATTGTTGCCGGCAGCAATGGAGGCGAGCGTTACGCTACTACCTTGCACCCCCCAGATCGACAGCGCGTCACCGGCGACACGCGGAACAGTCGCGCCAGGAACGCCCGGCGGGTTCGTCCCGACATCTCCTCCAACCACGGCAATCGCATTCGTCGGTGCCGGCACGAGTGCGGCGGGTACAGGCGAACCGAGCGTGGGCGCCGCTTCAATCAGGTTGGTGCAGCCAAGCGATCCTGCCATACGTATATCGCGCGCCATGGTATCTAGTGCATAACGCGCGTTTTCCTGCATACGCGCCAGATTGTCCGTCGTCCTGAATGACTGGCGGCTCCCAAGATAGAGGTAACCCACCGCCGCCACCACGATGAAGCCCAGCGTGATGGCAATCATGAGCTCAATCAGACTCAGGCCTCGCTGAGTCGTATGTGATGAATTCGAATACCAGGTCATGGCCGGCTCACCACCCGGAGCTGTTGTGTGGTCTCTCCCTCTGTCCCGCGTGCATCGTTCCACTGGATGACGACGGCGACATCGCCGTCTCCTCCGATGAATTCCACGGAGCCATCGCCTTCCGGTAATGCGTTGGCAATCATGCCTTTCCAGTCGGCGACATCGGCGCCAGCCAGCCCCCCCCCAGCCGGGGCGCCTCCCAAGGCCACGGCATAATTCGCCGCATTCGGGAGATTGGTCCGCATGCGATCGATCACGTCGTACGCAAGCCAGGTGGCCTGGGAACGGTAATAGGCGCTGTGGTTGTTGCGTAGACTGGAGGCCATCAGTCCGGCCAGCCCGAGCAAGCCTATCGACAGCACCAATATGGCGACCAGCACTTCAAGTAGCGTGAAACCTTTTTGATGCATGTTCTTTCCTCAGGGGCAGGCAGTGTTGACGATACTTGCACGGCCTGATGCAACGACTTGGATATTCCGGCCATTCACACCCGGAACACCAGGGCACAGCGTGAACGTCGCAGTCGTTCCGATCGCCAGATTGGTCATGCCCGCAGGCAGATAGGAAATGAAATTGCTGGCGTTGGCAGTCGCACCCAGCGCCGTGGCCCCTGTCAATGCGGGGTACACCTGGATGGGTTGATCCGTGCCATCCCGCGTACCGACCACGCCATCATCATCTACGAACACCATCCAACCCTGCGCCCAAGTACCACCTGCCACGCAAACGCCGCCTGTTCCCTTGCAGATGCTGACCCTGGTACTGCGCTTGATTGCTTCGCTTCGAGCCAGTTGGAAAGCGCTCAAAAGATCATTGCTCTGCGAAGACATGCGGTTGTTCAGCACGAAAGTCTGATAACTGGGTATGGCCACCGCCAATAAAATGGCGACCACAGTCATGGTGACCAACAATTCGATCAGGGTAAATCCACGCGTTGTAATCAGGTTGTCGAGCATGCCTCGTCTCGCTTCACGTTCCCACTGTCACGTTAAGACAGGGAAAATGCGATGTCCAACTTTCATGGATGAATGGCAAGAATGATTCTATGAACGGCGGCATCTCGCACATCACGCTATCCTTATCCTTGCCTCCAACACGACATTAACGTCGGAACGGGGCTCGGACTTGAATCTCAGCATGCCCATCAGCAAGCCTTGGGGCCTTCCAACCTGGGGCGACCTGTCGAGCTAACGACGATATCGCGGCGTTTTCCAGATACACATATCTCGAAAGTATCATTACGCAGACCGCTTGACCCTTGGCTCGCACCCATCGGCGTATAGCTGACGTATCTACGGTAGTTTCCCCCCGTCGCAATGCTGGCCCAAGCCGATATATCTCCGTATGCCTGCAGGACGGTGTCGTTTCCATCGATCATCCCCCGAACCCCGCCGTCGGCAAAAACCAGCCACCCCTGCTCCCATTCCGCCGCCGGATCACACACCGGCACAGGGGCGGTCGGGTTGCTGGACTTGCAAACGGTAACCCGCGTACCCCGCTTGATGGCCTCGGAGCGCGCCAGATGCAGGGCCAGCAGCATGTCGTTGGTTGCGCTGGTCAAGCGTCCGGATGTCACCAGAAATCCATAGCTCGGCACGGCGATCGCCACTAAAATGGCGGCCATTGCCAGTACGATTAGTAATTCCGTCAGGGTGAACCCGCGTTGTTTCATGCCTCCCTCCTCCTTTTATTGGGTATCTGCTAGCTTGCCAGCTTGGCCGAACGCTCGCTATACAACTTTAGTTGTAGGTCGGTGCCGTGCCTGAGCCCGGATACGGCGACGGCCGCGCGGCGCGCGTCGTTATCGTGGGCGCGGGCGTTTCGGGGCTGAGCGCCGCGCTGGCCCTGCTCGAACGGGGCATGGACGTCACCCTTCTGGAACGCGGCGAGGCGGGCGGCGAGTCCTCCTGGGCCGGCGGCGGAATTCTGTCGCCTTTGCTGCCCTGGCATTACGCCGAGCCGGTCAACGCCCTCGCGCTGCGCGCGATGCGCCAGTACGCGAACTGGGTTGCCGCCATCGAGAATCTCTCAGGCCGATCCGCCGAATACCAGGTTTGCGGCATGCGCGTCTGGATGCCGCCAGACGACGTGGACAGGGCCGAGGCTTGGTGTCGTCGCAACGGCCTGCCGGCACAACGATTGGAAGACGCCAGTCTGCTGCTGCCCGAGATTGCGCAAGCCCGCAATCCCCGTCTCATCGCCGCCATGCGGGCCGCGGTGGCGAAGCTCGGCGGCAGGCTGCATACGCAGTGCGAGGTGACGCAATCGATCCAATCCGAGGCTCGCCGTCTGGAAGGCTTCGAAACCAGTCTGGGCACCTTCCGCGCGGACCGTTTCGTACTCGCAACCGGCGCCTGGGCCGGCCAGCCGCTCGACAAGCTTGCCCCAGCGCCCCATATTCGTCCGATCCGGGGGCAGATGCTGCTGTTCAAACTCGCGCCCGGCACGCTCGATACCCTTCTCTATCGCAACGGCCTGTACGTGATCCCGCGTCTCGACGGCCATATCCTGGTCGGCAGCACGCTGGAAGACGCCGGTTTCGACAAGTCGACCGATGTCGCCACCGCGCAGCGCCTGCATGCCGAAGCCAGCGCCCTGCTGCCGGCATTGGCCGATGCGCGGCCAATCCGTCATTGGGCCGGCTTGCGCCCCGGCTCGCCGGACAACATCCCGATCATCGGGCGTCACCCGGATTTCGACAACGTATTCCTGAACGTCGGGCATTTCCGCTACGGCGTGACGATGGCGCCGGCCGCGGCCGAGCTCCTGGCCGATCTGATGGCAGGCACGCCCCCCGCGCTCGACCCCGCACCCTACAGTTGGGAAGCCGCGGCCGAACGGCGCTGGGATGGGGCGCATTGATGGCTGCCTTGTTCTCGAGATGTCTTACACTTCGGCCACCCATGCTTTCCAGCCTGCCCATGTTTCCCCTCTTCGCCCATCGCATGGCACATGACGCCACCGCCTGAGCGGACCGCAATGCGTCCGTTGGTGATCTGGATCGTCAGCGACGGCAAGCCGGGGCATCTGAACCAGACGCGCGGCCTGGCCGAAGCCCTGGCGCGCGCAACCACCGTCGAAACGCATTTCGTGCCGGCGCTGCCGGCCTGGCGCGCCGCTTTCGCATGGCTGTTCCGACGCTCGCCCGCGCCCGGATTGCCTCGCCCGGCTCTGATTCTGGGTGCGGGCCACGCCACGCATCTCACGCTGCTGGCGGCGCGGCGCGCATCGGGTGGACGCGCAGTGGTCCTGATGAAGCCCAGCCTGCCGCGACGCTTGTTCGATCTGGCCATCGTGCCCGCGCATGACGGCCTGAAAGCCGACGCACGAACCTGGGTGACCGAGGGCGCGATCAACCGCGTCCGGCCCGCCGCCGAGCCGGACGACGCCCGCATGCGGCGCGGTCTGATCCTGATCGGCGGCGAATCGCCGCATTTCGAATGGAACGGCGACGCCATTCATGTACAGATCAAAAGCCTGCTCGCACGCCTGCCGGCCCTGCACTGGACGCTTGCCACCTCGCGGCGCACGCCGGCCGATTTCCTGGCGCGCCTGCCCAGGCATGAAGCCCTGGCGGTCGTTCCGCCGGAAGCCGCGCCCCCCGACTGGCTGCCCGCCCGGCTGGCCGAAAGCGGAATCGTCTGGGTCACGCCCGACAGCGCTTCGATGGTGTACGAGGCGCTCACCGCCGGCGCGGATGTGGGCGTCTTCGATCTGCCCGTTAATCCGAAAAGCCGGGTCGGCTGGGCCATCGCCGGTTTGGCGGACGCCCATCGCATCACCCGTTTCGCCCAATGGTGCGCGCATGGCGTCCTGCATCCCAACCGCTCTCCCCTGGCCGAAGCCGATCGCACGGCCGCGCATCTCCTCACATGGCTGACCCCAAAAAACTGACCGTTCTGCAACTGCTGCCCGCGCTCGAATCCGGCGGCGTCGAACGCGGCACCCTGGAAGTCGCTCACGCCCTGGTCGAGCACGGCCACCGCGCGCTGGTGATGTCGGCGGGCGGACGCCTGGTCGCGCCATTGGTCGAAATGGGCGCGGAACACTTCAACTGGCCGGTGGGCACGAAGTCGATGCGAACCCTGCTCCTGGCGCGCAAGCTGCGGCGTTTCATGACGGAGCACGCGGTGGATATCGTGCATGCCCGCTCGCGCGTGCCGGCCTGGTTGGCCTGGCTGGCTTGGCGCGGCATGAATCCGGGCACACGGCCGCGATTCGTCACCACGGTGCACGGCCTGTACGGCGTCAATCGCTACAGCGGCATCATGACGCGCGGTGAAGCGGTGATCGCGGTGTCCGATACGGTGCGCGCGTACATCCTCGAACATTATCCCGACACCCTGCCGTGGCGCATTCACGTCATTCACCGCGGCGTCGACGGCAAGGCTTATCCCCACGGCTGGAAACCGGACGCGGCCTGGCGGGCGCAATTCTTCGCGCAGTTTCCCGCCGCGCGCGACCGCACGCTCGTCACGCTGCCGGGGCGCATCACGCGGCTCAAGGGCCACGAGGATTTCATCGAGCTGATCGGCCGGCTCAAGCGGCGCGGCCTGCCCGTGCACGGCCTCATCGTCGGCGGCGCGACGCAATCCAAGCAGCGCTATCTGCAAAAACTGTATTACCGCGTACGCAGCGCCGGCTTGGCGTCCGACATCAGCTTCACCGGCCAGCGCGATGACCTGAAACACATCCTCGCGATCTCGCAACTCGTGCTGTCGCTGTCCAGCCAGCCGGAATCCTTCGGGCGCACCACGCTCGAAGCCCTGCGGCTCGGCGTACCCGCAGCGGGCTACGAGCACGGCGGCGTGGGCGAGATCCTGCGCACGGTCTATCCCGCCGGCCTGCTGCCGCCGGACGACCTGGATGCAAGCTGCCAGCGGATCGGTCAGTTGCTGACCGATCCGCAACCCGTTCCCGAAGGCGATTTTTTCCCGCTGCGCGCGATGCTCGACCGGACGCTTGCGCTTTACGAACAACTGGCGCGCGCGCCGCGCATCGGATAGCCGGAAGCGGCGCGTCAGGCGCGCCCGCGAATCGCATCCGGCAGATGCCGCAGCCGGCCGCGCAGCTTGCCCGCCACGTCGCGCAGCGCCACCCACGGACTGGACCGGCGCATCGCCCGGCGCGACAGCAGCGTCGCGCCGGTTTCGGGCCGCGCGTCCGCGCGATGCAGACGCGTCGCCTCGCGTGCGACGACGGCGAAGAAGTTATATTCGAACAGGACGCGGCGGCGCGCTTCGCGCAGCGCAGGCAGACGTTTCTCGTATTCGTTGCCGGCGATGGCCGCGCGCATGACGGCGAGCGCGCCGGCCGGATCGCGGATGTCGATACGGATGAAGCTGTCCGGCGGGAAATACGCCTCGGCGTCGGGGCACCCGAAATAAAACGGCAGCGACAGGCCCAGGAAGGCGTCGGCCAGCTTCTCCGTCCAGTGATGCGGGCCGACGAAGTTCTCCACCGCGACGTGATAGCGGTAGTCGCGCAGGCAGTCGGCCTTGTCGTCGAGCGGGTGCGGCGTCTGGCGGCCGAAGGCATCGAGTTCGGGCATGTGCTCGACGAGCCAGTTCATGAAACGGGCGCGGCGATGGTGCAGGGTATGCCGCATGGCCTTGGGCGAATACACCATTGACACGTCGCGCGTCTTGCCCTCGGGGGGATGCGCCGCCATGTGGTCGAAAGATTCGATGCGCCGGCTGCCCATGCCGTAAAACCAGTGCAGCGCCGGTTGGGAATGGATGCGCTGCGGATGCGACAGCGCCCATTCCGGCTGGCTGGTCAACACCGCGCCGAACTGGCGAGTGAAGCTGTCGCCGTATATCTTCACCGAGGGCGGTTCGGTGGTCACCAGCAAGGTATGCGCCCTGGGGCACGCCAGAGCCTCGCGCGTCGTCTTCTTGGGCTCGCCGACGCGCGCCGGCAGATCATCGTAGACCACCAGCCAATCGTAATCGCGCGCATCGCGGTCGAATACGAAATCGCAGCCGTTCCAGGCCGGCTCGCCGTGCGGCAATTGATGCAGCCAGGTCTCGACCGGCAGATTGGCCAGCACCTTGATGCGCAGGCGGGGCGTATCCCTATCGCTCGCCGGCATGCTCACGCCTGCTGCGCCCGGTACTCCGGCACCCAGCCCCGAAGACGCGCCTTGACCACCGATTCGTCCTGCGGCCCGGACGCATCGAGGAAAGCCAGGCAGGCCGCGCACCATTCCGCATCGGCGATGCGCGCCTTGGCCACTCTCAACTTGGGATGCGGCGTCGGCAGGGTGGATTCGTCATCGGCGAGCAATTCCTCGTAGAGCTTCTCGCCGGGTCGCAGGCCCGTGTACGCGATGCGGATGCGCGTTTCGTCCGCGCCGGAAAGGCGGATCATCAGCCTTGCCAGATCGGCGATCTTCACCGGCTCGCCCATGTCGAGCACGAAGATTTCGCCGCCCTCGCCCATCAGCCCGGCCTGCAGGACCAGTTGCGCCGCTTCGGGAATGGACATGAAGTAACGCGTGATCTCGGGATGCGTCACCGTCACCGGCCCACCCGCTTCGATCTGCTTCTGGAATTTCGGGATGACGCTGCCGGAAGACCCCAGCACATTGCCGAACCGGACCGAGACGAAACGCGTGCCGTCCGCCTGCTGCATGGATTGACAGACCATCTCCGCCAGCCGCTTGGTCGCCCCCATGACGTTGGTCGGGTTGACCGCCTTGTCGGTGGAGATCATCACGAACTTCCCGGCGCCCTGCGCCTGCGCGGCAGCGGCCACCACCTGCGTGCCCAGCACGTTGTTGCGCAAGGCTTCCCAGGCGTTGGCGTTCTCCATCAGGGGAACATGCTTGTAGGCTGCGGCGTGGAACACCACGTCCGGGCGATGCGCCGCCATGACCCGGTTCACCCAGACGGCATTCTTGACGTCGCCGATCACCGGAACGAGCGGCACGTCCGGGAAACGCTGCGGCAGTTCCTGCTCCATCGCATACAGAGCGAGTTCGGACAGCTCGAACAGCACCAGCTTCGCCGGCGCGAAGCGTGCGATCTGACGACACAGTTCCGAACCGATCGAACCGCCGGCGCCGGTCACCATCACCGTCTTGCCGGTCAGCAGGCGGTGCAGTCCGCTGTCGTCGAGGGCGACGGGATCGCGTCCCAGCAGGTCGTCCAGTTCGACGCGACGCAAAGCGGAAACCGACACGCGCCCCGCCACGAGATCCTCGAGCGACGGAATGGTCAGGACATTGAGACCCGCTTCCGTGCAGGCTTGTGCGATGCGCTTGCGCACTTCGTGCGCGGCCGAGGGCAGCGCAAGCACGATATCGTCCACGCCTTTCTTCTCCGCCCAGATGACGATCTCGTCGAGCAAGCCCAGCACCGGAAGGCCCTGCACCAGCCGTCCCCGCTTCTCGCGGCTGTCGTCGAGCAGGCCCACGACATGAAAACCCGACGGATTGCGCGCCAGTTCGCGCAGCAGAAAATCCGCCGCCGAGCCCGCGCCCGCCACCAACACGGGTTTGCTGCCCGGACGCAGCATGCCGGCCAGACGGTGCTCCTTCCAGGCGCGATAGGCCAGACGGCTCCCGCCCATCGCCGTTACCAGCAACAACGGGTCCAGGATCAGAACCGACCGGGGCACCACGGCATCGACACGGAACAACACGAGCGCCACGGGCACCAGCAGCGCGGCGAGCCCGACGGCGTACACGATCCGCTTCAAATCGGGCAGGCTGGCAAACCGCCAGATGCCGCGATACAGCCCGAAACGCCAGAATACGACGGCCTGCAGCGGCACCACCCATTGCAGGGTGGACAGGGCGGCTGCCTGGAATTCAGGCGGCACCGTCAGATTGAAGCGCAGCCAGTACGCGCCCAGCCAGGCGAGCACGGCAACCAGGATGTCGTGCAGGATGATGACGAGGGTGCGCGGATTAATGTTCATTGCGGGCCCGATGCCAGCGCCAGTCGATGGAGAGGAAGATCAAAGCGTAAAGAACGGCCGACAGTATAAGCAGGCTCGCCGCATGATGCGGCCAGGCGCGCACCGCGAACGCCAATGCGGCCATCGCCGACATCAGGCCCCAGGCCGCGACGGCGAGCCGGCGGTGCGACGCGCCGAGCAGCACCGCGCGCTGATAGTAATGCGCGCGATGCGCCTGCCACAGCTTCTCGCCGTGCAGCGCACGGCGCGCCAGCGTCACGCTGGCGTCGACGATGAACGGCGAAAACACCAGCAGCGGGAACACCCACGGCCACACGCCCTGCCGCGCGCCGACGATGCCGAGCGTGGCGGCCAGGAAGCCCAGCGGGATCGAGCCGGCATCGCCCATGAACAGGCGTGCGGACGGAAAGTTGAAATGCAGGAAGGCCAGCGCCGAGGCCGCGATCGCCGCGCAGAACGCGGCCAGGTCCGACGCATCACCTTGCCACGCGGCGAGCGCCAGCGCGCCGAAGCCGATCGCCGCCATGCCGCCGGCCAGTCCGTTGGCACCGTCCATGAAGTTGTAGAGATTGGTCATCCACGCCACCGCGAGCGTGCCCGCCAGCAGCGCCCAGCCGGTGATTCCCAGCGCGAGCAGACAACCCGCCGCCGCGACGAAATGGGCCAGAAAGCGCGCCTGTACCGGAAGGCCGCGCACGTCGTCCACCAGCGAAACGCCCGCCAGCGCGAAGGCGCCGAGGATCACCGGCAGCAAGGCGGCGTCGGCCAGCCACAGGCTCGCCGCGCCCACGCCCGCCATGATGCCCAGCCCGCCGATGCGCGGCGTCGGCGTTTCGTGCAGCGAGCGCGCATTGGGGTGATCCATCGGCAGCGCGTGGCGGCGGCGCAGCAGCCCGGCGAGCGTCAGCCAGCACACCGCGAATGCCAGTAGAACGGCCAGGGCGCTCATGCCGCCACCGTCGCCGCCAGCCCGGCTTCCATCGAATACGGCGGCGTCCAGCCCAGACAGGCGCGCACGCGCGAACTGTCCAGCCACAATGAGCCGGTCAGCCGCGCCACCGCGGCGCGCCTGCCGAGCAGCGCACCGGCGAATTCGAGCGCGCTGGCCGGAATCGCCGGAAGGCGCGCCGGACGGCCCATCGCCCGCGCAATCGCACGGATCAGTTCCGGCGTCGAAACCGGCCGGCCGTCGTCGACCAGAAACGTCTGGCCGGCCGCAGCCGGATGCTCGACGCATACCCGGATCACGTCGACGAAATTGCCCAGGTACAACAGACTGCGGCGATTCTCGATCGCCCCCAGCGGCAACGGCCAGCCCCGCGCCACGGCATCGATCAGGCGCCTGAAATTCGCCTTCACCCCGGGTCCGTAGACCAGCGGCGGCCGCAGAACGACGACCTCCAGCCCGGTTTCCCGCGCGATCCGCCACAGCCCCTGCTCCGCCTCCCACTTGGAGATCGCATAGGCATCCTCCGGCGCCGGCGCGTCGATTTCCCGATAGGACGCATCGCGCCCTTCTCCGTTGACCTTGATGCTGCTGACGAACACAAAGCGCCTGACGCCCGCCTGCGCCGCCTGGCGGGCGAGGTTGAGCGTGGCGTCGGTGTTGGTGGCGCGGTAGCGCGCCAGCTGATCCTCGGCCGTGTCGCGCATCACGTGGACGCGCGCGGCGAGATGGACGACCGCGTCGCAACTGGCAAGCGCGGCGCGCCAGTCGGTCTGCGCATGCACGTCGGAGACGACCGCCTCGCGCAACAGGCCGGCGGCGCGCCTGACGGCCGGAATCGCCTCATGGCCATGCGCGATCAGTTCCCCGAGCAGCGCCCGCCCGACAAACCCGGTCGCCCCCGTCACCAGCACGTTCACCGTCTGTCACCCATGCGCGATCGAGACGATGTCCTGGGCCAGCGATCGCATGATGTTGCGGCGCGCATACTTGCGGACGAAATCGGTGCGCGGCGTGGGCCGCATTTTCAGGGAAGAAAAGGTTTTCACGGCCGCCGCGACGTCGCAGGGCGGAAAGACGCCCGCATTGTCGATCTCCTGTTCGATGAATTCGGCGGCGCAACCCGCCACCCCGGCCCAGATCGGCTTGCCGACCGCCGCATACTCGAACAGCTTGGAAGGCAACACCTTTCTGAAAGCGTCGTAATCGTTCAGGTGCAGGAACAGCACGTCGGCTCCCCGGTACGCCTGTATCAGCGCCGTCCGGTTGACCGGATCGAGCAAATCCACATTGTCGGCTCCCGCTTCTTCGAGCGCTTTCTTCAACTGCGGCTTGCGACCGCCATCGCCGATGATCGTGAATCGCACCCGCCCCCGCATGGCGCGGGCGAGGCCCGGCAGAATCGCATGCAAGCCCTGCCCTTCTCCGAGGTTGCCGGCGTAGAGAACCGAATACGGCGCATCCGGCGTCGCCGCGCCGGACGCCTCGCCGGAATCGGGCCGGATGAATTCGTCGTCGATGCCGTTGGGAAAGAACGCAAAGCGCTGCTTCGGGTAACGCCGCAGAAAATAGCCCCCGAAGCCGTGCGACACCAGATTCACCTTGCTCGCCGAACCGATCGCGTAGCGCTCCAAGAACGAGAACGCGCCGCCCAGCGGCCACGCCAGCCCACGGGGCAGGACATCGCGGATCGTGTCGACGAAAATGTCGCGGATGTCCAGATACAGCGGCGCCTTCTGTCCGCGCGCAACGCATGCGCCCAATACGGCCGTCATCAATCTGGAGGAGGTCGCGAAGACCAGGTCGTATCGCCTGCCGCGTACATGCGCGCGCACCCCGCGCGCATAGGCGAGAAAGGCTCTCGACTGATCGCGCATCCCGCTCTTGTGGGAGGGCAGGGGAATTCGACGGATCGACACGGTCTCCCCTGCCTCGACTTCGGGCGCAGCCGCGCTGAAGCTGCTGTAGCGGTTCGGCATGGTGGTCAGCACGTCGATGTGCGAGCCGACCGGAAGCAAAGGCTGCAGGCTCTGAATCAACGCCGCCGCGCGGAACGACCCCGCGCACAGATCCGGCGTGTAATAGAAACTCAGAAACAGAACCTTCAACGCATGCCTCTCTTCGTCACGTCCATTCGACGCGCGTCGTCACGCTGCCGGGGCGCGTCATCTCTATCTCGAGCACCGGCAGGCGGGTTTTGCCGCCATAGCAACGCGCCTCCCATCCCTCGACGAGCCGGATTTCCACCTGCCCGCCTGCGGATTGCACGGTCAGGCGCAGCGGGCCGAGCGACACGCCCGCCGCGTCGCGCCGCCAGGCGCCGGGCATCAGACGCCAGCGCACGACCGCCCTGTCGCTGAAGCCGGCGAGGGTATCGCATACCTCCAGCCTGCCGGCGCCCAGGCTCACCTTGCGCGCATGACGCGCGCCCGATGCATGACGGCAGCCGGCGACGAAATCCTGGCTGTCGGCCGTTTCCGTCAGCACGGGTCCGGCCGCAAGGCGCAGCCAGTCGCCGAACAGAAAACGTCCCAGCCTCGGCATCGCCTCGCGGCCATCGAACTGCGCGGTGTTGTGAGCCGCCACCCCGGGGAAATAATCGAGCCACTCCGGCTCGGCATGGTAGCGATACGAACCCGGCCCGCGCAGGATATTCCGGCCGCCAAGCCACAAGTCTACATGCAGGGGGTCGGCATGGCCGGGGCGGAAGCGGTAACGGGGAAAGCGCACGAATGCCTGGGCGTCCTCGACGCGCGATTTCAGGAAGGCAAACCCGCTGTCGCCGCACAGCCGAGACCGGGCGGCAGGCAGCACGGCGTCCGGCACGGGGATACCCAGCCACTGCAGCGGCGTATCCCAACTGCCCGTTTCGCCATAGGCACGCGCGCCGCAGAACAGAACGCACGACAGTTGCGCCGACGGTCTGAAATCGCGGTAGCCGGTGTCGGTCAACGGCAGCAGCCGGGTGCCGTCGTTGGCGCCGATATTGGGCGCATCGCCGGATTCCGGATGAACGCATTCCGCCAGCCACAGGGCGGCACGCGATGCCCTGTCGCGGTAGCCGGCCGAAAACGCGGGCAGATTCCACGCACGCCGTCCGATCTCGGCCATGCTCATCGCATCCAGGAACTCGCGGTGATACATCACCGAATACATGCTGAAGCCGCCATCGTCGGCGATCAGCCGCATCGCCCGTTCCTCCAACTGGCGCCTGCCTTTGTCCATCCACGCGCGCGCCTCGTCATCTCCGTCCGCCTGGGCGAGCCACGCCCCGCCGATGAACAGGGCGGCCGCTTCGCAGATGCCATGATTGTTGTCCTGCGCGACTGCATAGGCCACCGTGGGCCGGATACGCGCGAGGTGCACGCGTATCAGCGCGCGCAGCCCCGGCAGCGGCGCATCCGCCTGTCTCAGGATCAGGGCGGCCATACTCAGATGCATCACGCGTATCGAGGCTTCCTGGCCGCATTTCCAGTTGTATCCGGTGTAGGGCGGATTGTGCGCGACCCAGTCGGCGAGCCAATCGTTCAATTGCGCGAGGCTCTTCTCTTCGCCCCGCGCCGCTCGCTGGGCAAGCGCCAGCACCCAATTAAAACGGGAGACATCCCAGATATCCTTGATGTCGCCCAACTGCGCATCGAAATCGCCTGTCTCCCACCACGGCCGGCCGGATGCGACGGCCGAAGTACCCGACGCCGGGCGGTAGTGCCAATCCGGTCTGCGGCCCGCAAGCGGCGCCTCGATACAGTCGAAATAGCGGACGGACTCCTGCCAGTGGCGCGAGGCCTCGCCCTCGCGCAGCGATTCGGGCGATGCGAAGAATTCGCCCCGGACGTCCTTGGGCGCAAGCCTGCAAGCCGGATGCAGATGCGCAGCCAGCAGCAGGCGATAGACCGCCACGCGCGCCAGATTGCGCACGCCAAGCCGCGGCAGCGTTCTGGCCAGGCTCGCCCATCGCTTGAATCGGGCGAGCCTCATTCGATGAACTCGGAATACGCCTGCAACCATATCTCCAGTGCAAGCGGCGCAAAAATTTCGCGGTACCAGATGTTTCCCTGCCGATTGCAGAAGCGTTCGAACTTCGCGTACAACGCATCGCGATCGATCAGCCGGCGCCGGAACACCTCGGCATCGCTGTCGAGGATGGATAACCACGATGCCTTGAGTTCACCGCGCAGCCATTCCTCCTGCGGCATCGAGAACCCCTGCTTGTCGCGCCGCCAGACGATCTCCGGCGGCAGCCCGTCGGCGAATGCCCGCCGCAGCGAATACTTCGTCCAACCTGCCTTGAGCTTGGATGCCGACGGCGCGTTCAGCATCAGCTCGACCAGCCTGTAATCCAGGAAGGGCAGACGCACCTCGCGCGCAAACGCCATCGACGCCCTGTCCTCGTAATGGGTCAGATAGGGCACCGAGAAACGTCTGTAATCAAGCCATTGCCGATACGCCAGCCCTTCCGGCGGCAAGCCGAGCGCTTGTGGCGTGAACGCCTGGCGCACCGTCTCGCCCAGTACCGGATCGTGCGGCCGGCGCTGCAGGTAGCGGCGCGCTTCGCTCACGTTGAACTGGCCGAAAACCACGCCGTTGCGCCAGAATGCCCAGGCCGTGCTCGCCAGCTCCCCGAATTTGCGCTGCCGCGCAAGTTCCTGGAGATGAAAGCCGAGATACTTCCGATAGCCGCAGAACAGCTCGTCTCCGCCCTGCCCGCTCAGCACGACCTTGATGCCCGCCTCTTTCGCACGCCGCATCAGGAGATAGAACGCCACGTTCGAAAACGATCCCAGTGGAGCGTCGTTCATCCAGGTCACGGTGCGCAGCAGTTTGACCGCCTCGGCCGGCCCCCAGGCCGTGTCGACCTTGATCGGCTCGATCCCGAGATGATCCGCCACGCGGTCGATATAGGGCGACTCGTCGCCGGGCCGGCCCGGGCTCACGGCGGAGAGCACGGCGACCCGCTCGCGTGCATCCCGCGACAGGCGGCTCGCGCAGGCTGCGATGATCGAGGAGTCGACGCCGCCGGACAGCAGCACGCCTACCGGCACGTCCGCCCGCAGACGCAGTCTGACCGCATCCAGCACGGTGTCGCGCACACGCCCGATCACATCGCCCGACTCCCCGGTGCGTCCCTCGGATTCGAACGGATTCCAGTAGGCCGCCGGAACGATCGACAAGGCCGGCGCGCCAAGCTCGATACGGGCGAAACTGCCCGGCGGCAGCGCCTCGATGCCCTCGAAAAACGTCGCCGTGCCCGTGTCCTGCAAGGCCTGCGCCAGATATTCGCCGATCACCTGGACGTTGAGCCTGTGCCTGCGCCCCAGCAGCGCCAGCAGCGTCTTGATCTCGGAAGCGAAATACAGATCGCCGTCCGCCTGCGCCGTATAGAGCGGCTTCACGCCCGCGCGGTCGCGCGACAGGTAGAGCGCCCCCTCCCGCAGCGAAACCCACGCCAATGCCCACATGCCGTTGAACTTCGGCAGCGCGGCCGCCACGCCGTCGCGGCGGAAGCATTCGAGCATCACCTCGGTGTCGCTGCCGCCTGCGGGCGTGAAGCGCATCGTCTCGGCAAGCTCGCGGTAGTTGTAGACCTCCCCGTTGTAGGCCAGCCAGTTGGTCCGATCCGCATCGGTCATGGGCTGCCGCCCGGCTTCGCTCAGATCGAGAATCGACAGACGCTGGTGTGCAAGGTAAACCACCCGCCCACCATCGACCTCCAGCATCGTCTCGCCCCGCATGTCGGGACCTCGATGCTGCTGGAATGCGTGCGCACGTTCGATGCGCGGTTTCATCGACTCGAATACCGCCTTGCGGCACACCACTCCGAACAGGCCACACATGGATCAGGCCCGTGCTACAGACACGGCGGTCTTGAGTGCGTCGACGACTCGCTCGACGTCCTGCATCTGCATCGGCACCCATAAGGGCAAGCGCAGCAGGCGTGCCGACAGTTCCTCCGTGTGCGTCATCGCCCCCGCCACCCTGCCGTAGCGGCGCCCACCGGGGGAATCGTGCAACGGCACATAGTGGAAGACCGGAAAGATACCCTCGGCCTTGAGCCTATCGATGACCTGTTGGCGCTCAATGGCTGGTGCCAGCAATACGTAGTACATGTGCGCGTTGTGTTCGCACTCTGTCGGGATAATCGGGCGCCGTAGCAGGTCGGCAGTCTCAAGGCCGGCAAGCCCCTCGTGATAACGCTGCCAGAGATCGAGGCGTTTGCGGGTAATGCTGTCGGCTTCCTCGAACTGTGCCCACAGGAATGCGGCGACCAGTTCGCCCGGCAGGAAGGACGAGCCGACCTCCTGCCAGGTGTACTTGTCTACCTCGCCACGGAAGAAGCAACTGCGGTCGGTTCCCTTCTCACGGATGATTTCGGCACGCAGCGCCAGGGCCGGGTCGTTCACCAGCAGGGCACCGCCCTCGCCCGAGATGACGTTCTTGGTTTCGTGGAAGCTGTAGGCTCCCAGATCGCCGAGACTGCCGAGCGCGCGCCCCTTGTAGCGGGCCATCACACCCTGCGCCGCATCCTCAACCACACGCAACTCATGGCGGCGCGCGATATCCATGATCGTATCCATCTCGCAACTGACCCCGGCGTAATGCACCGGAACGATCGCCCGGGTACGCGGCGTTATGGCCGCCTCGATCAGACGTTCGTCGAGGTTGAGCGTGTCCTCGCGTATATCGACGAATACCGGCACTGCACCCCGCAGCACGAAGGCATTCGCGGTCGAGACGAAGGTATACGACGGCATGATGACTTCATCGCCCGGCTGGATGTCGAGCAGCAAGGCCGACATTTCCAGCGCCGCCGTGCAGGAATGGGTCAGCAGCGCCTTGGCGCAGCCGGTCCTTTCCTCAAGCCAGGCGTGGCAAAGTTTGGTGTAGGGGCCGTCGCCCGCGAGCTTGTTCCCCCGCTTGGCCGCGACGATGTAGCCCAGTTCCTTGCCCGTGAGATAGGGCCGGTTGAACGGAATCGTGCCGTCACTCACGTCAGACGCTCCAGCCGGCGGATTTCCGCGGCAACGCTCGCGAGGTAGTCACGGTATTCACAGTTCGGCATCTCTTCGAGCAACACCTCGAATTGCTGCAGGCTCAGGAAACCGCGCACCAGCGCCGCCTCCTCGGGACAACCGATCTTCACACCCTGTCGCCGCTCGATCGCCTCGATGTAGGCCGAGGCTTCCTGCAAGGCCGTCGTAGTGCCGGCGTCCATCCAGGCGAACCCCCGGCTCAGGCGATGCACGCGCAACTGCTCCCGGTGCATGTACTCGCGGTTAACGTCGGTGATTTCGAGCTCGCCGCGCAGCGACGGCCTGATGGCACGTGCGATGTTCACTACCTGATTATCGTAGATGTAGATGCCAGGAACGGCATAGGCGGTCCTGGGCTGGGCTGGCTTTTCCTCGATCGAGATCGCCCGCCCCTCGCGGTCGAACTCGACCACGCCATAACGCTGGGGCTCCTTGACGTGGTAGGCGAATATGGTCGCCCCGCCCTGAAACTCCGCCATCGCGCGCGGGAAGTCATCACCGCCCGAGAAGATGTTGTCTCCCAGCATCAGCACCACATTGTTATCCGCTACAAAATCATCGGCGATCAGAAAAGCCTGCGCAATCCCCTCGGGCCGGGCCTGCTCGCGATATTCGATCGACACCCCCCAGCGCGCACCATCACCCAGCAACTGTCTGAAGCGCGGCAAGTCGAATGGCGTGGCGATCAAGCAGAACTCCCGGATGCCCGCCGCCATCAGTACCGTGAGCGGGTAGTAGATCATCGGCTTGTCGAAGACGGCCTGGAGTTGCTTGCTGGATACCTGCGTGAGTGGATACAAACGCGACCCACTGCCTCCGGCAAGAATAATTGCTTTCATTTAGCTTTCTCCGCCTTCACTGCAACGACCATGCGTGACCCCCCAAACGGCCATCGCAAGCCCCATCTTATCGTTGCGGCCTCGAATGCCATGGCTGCGGAAAATATTCGATCCATCCATGGCGGCAAACGCAACTCGTCAGCCGATTTCGATTTCGTCGAACGTTTGGCGACCAGTCGGGACAACAGCATCGCCGGCAACAGAATGCTGACGAAGGAGGTGCTCATCAGAATGCGGAATCCCGCCTCCTCGATTCTCGTGTGCAATTCCTGTGCGGAATATCTTCGTTCATGACATGCCTGTTCGTCTATGCTGCTCCACAGCCATCGATGTTGTGGAACAGTGATCAGGCACCCGCCGCCAGGCTTGGTCGCCTGAAAGATACTGGCGAGCGCCTGCTCGTCTTCCCTGATATGTTCAATCACATCGAATGCCGCCACAACGTCATATTCTTCGCTGTAAGGCAGACGCCGGGCATCCACTTGAACCAGTTCCACGTTTGGCAAGCGTTGGGCGGCGTGAACAAGTCCGGCTGTGAAAATCTCGCTGCCGGTCAACTTGGCCTCGGGAAAACGCTCGGCAATACCCGACAGCACGAACCCCGTGCCGCAACCGACTTCCAGCAACGATCCAAACTTCGGAAAGTACTTCTCGAGCGCCCATACGATGAGCCGATTACGCGCGCGGAACCAGAAATTACCTGCCTCGACAGTCGCAAGTTCCTCAAAGCTTTCTGGCGGAAACCCCTCGTAGCTTCTCACCAATTCTGGTGCCCATGCCACAAACCCATCGATGGTCTCGGGCGAAAAACCACAGTTTATGCAGCGGCTCTGCGCGAATGAAAATGGATGGCGACACTCTGGGCAGGTCAACACAATCAACTCACTATAATGATGAGCGGGCCGGGAAAACGAAGTAACGGAACAATACGAACAGAAGGCCCGCGACGATGAAGATGGCCATAGCCTGGACCAACTGATGCGGGAATCCCATACGGTCGAAGAAAATATAGAGCAAGGAGACGTTTGCGCCATATCCGATGACATGGGCAATCACATAGCGAAACAATCCACTCGTCTTGTCGCCGCGATAGGAAAAAGAGTATCTCGCATGGGAAAAATAGGCGATGAGTGCCCCGATGGGATACATGAGGGTCACTGCAAGTTTCGGATCGACCCCCAACCAGGTTACGCCGAGGTAAATCAGATAGCCCACCAGATTATTGGCGACGCCGACCACACCGTACCGGACGAGTTGCAACACCGTCTCCACCCTTGCGTTCCCGATGCCCGCTATTGATCCAGCAGGGACCGCAACTGGTGTTTATCCACTTTGCCGTTTGGATTCTTGGGCAACTCCGGCATCACAAAGAGTCTGTTCGGCACCATATATTCAGGAAGCAGGACAGCCAAGTCATTCAATACAGTGCGCTCATCGAGACTCTCGACGCAGGAAACGAAGCCTATCAACTTCCCATATGCAGCATGGACCCGATGGTAAAGCACCGCTGCCTGATTGACCTGCGGCACTTTCATCAACGCGTGCTCGATCTCCTCAAGCTCGATGCGGTACCCCATGTGCTTGATCTGGTTGTCCTTCCGGCCGACAAAATACAGTTGCCCTCCCTCCTCACGCACCAGATCGCCAGTGCGGTACATTCGCTTCATGTAGCGCCTGGGTTCAGCAAGGGTGAAGAACGCCGCCATGGTTCGCTCGGGGTCGTTGAAATATCCCGCGGCTACATTCGGCCCGATCAAGCAAAGCTCCCCGCAAGATGCATCGTTTCCCTGTTCATCCACGATCCGGTAGTCGAAATTCGGATTCAGATTCCCCAAAGTCGGCAGGCCGACCATATCGTCAAAATCCCGGTCAGCGAGCGTATGTGCACTACAGATGCAGGTGCACTCGGTCGGGCCATACACATTCACTAGACACGCCTGGCCGGAAAACAGGGCATACAGCTTCTTCAATTCGGCCTTCGGGTATCCCTCGCCACCGAACACGATTGCGCGCAGGGCAGGCAAAGCCTCCGGTGTCATCGCTTTCATTGTCATCAGATAGATCAACAGGGACGGTACGGAGAACCAGATCGTGCAATCCATCCGGCCGACATGATTAACCAGCGTATAAGGATCGTTAAGGAGCTCTCTGAACACCGGGGTCAGCGCCGCACCGGAGAAGAGTCCAACGTAAAAGTCAAAAACCGAATTATCGAAATACATCGGACTCAGATTCGCAAAATTGTCCTGATTCGTAATCCCGAAACGGGTCTGCCCCCAGGCGATGAAGTGCAATACGTTTTGATGAGTAACCGCAACGCCCTTGGGAACACCGGTCGACCCGGAGGTGTACATGATGTAGGCAATGCAGGCCCCGTCCACGCGCCGGGCCAGTTCCATCTGTACGGATTTGTCCTCCGCCGACACTTCCGGAAGCTGGCCCTCGTCCAGGAACGACAGGGCACAGCCTCGGGCCGCAGCCAATTCCGCCATCGCGGCCTCGGCTGCCGGATCATCGAAAAACAACACCGATGCACCGCTTGACTCGAGGATCCGTGACGACCGCGCAACAGGCGACCGCACGTCCAGGTTGACATAGGGAACCCCTAGCCGGAGCGCCGCGAGCATCATGGCGTAGGACAGCGGCCGCTTGCTGTGCCCGATGGCAATGACATCGCCACGCGCGATTCCCATCGCAAGGAGCAATGCCGCCAACCGATCCGCCAGACCGGCAATATCGTGGTAGCTGACATCCCGATCCGGATAGCGTAGCGCCGGACGTTCGGCATGTGCCGAAACGACCTCCTTGAAAAATAAACCCAAGTTGTAGTGATGTGGGGCCATGGGTGGCGAGCTGGGAGATTTATTTGTTCAGGGTATAGAAAGGATACGCCGGCCGTAGCGGATCAAACCCGCAAGACTTGCACAGAGCCATCGAACCAGCGTTATTGGTGAAGCAGTCCCAGACCGGCAACAGTCCCTGGCTCAGACAAAGACGGCTGAAGGCATCAACGACCCGCTTCCCCAGACCGATCCTGCGGTGCTCCTGATGCGTAAAGACATCGATCTCCGCCACCCCCCCGGCAACTGCTGCCGCGTAGCAGATTGACGCGGGCTCACCATTCACCCATGCAACGATCGCATGCGCTGAGGCGAGAAAATCCCGGTCGCTGCGCCAGAAGCGGCGAACAACGCCAAATCGTGCCTCGATCGCTGCCAAGTCACCGGCCTGCGCGCTCCTGATCTCGCCCCCGGTATCGCTGGACACACCTCGATCACCGACGCTTTCCATGCGCTTCGGGTCGAGGAAGAAGCGCTGGCGCTCCGAACGTGCATGGTCGAACTCAGGCCCGCGAAGAAATGCAGGTTCAACAGGGGTATACAGCCGCACCTTGCTCGCCGCAAACGATTTCTCGACCAGGAGATATTGCCGCAATGCTTCATCGAATTCCGCGTTGTCGCAACCAAATACCTGGGCAAAACCGAAGGCGTGTTCGACATAGAAGCGGCAAGGCGAGCGCGGGTCGTCAGCCAGGACCAGGCCGTCCTGCTGATCCTGCAGTACCGCACCAATCAGTGGAAAGAAAGCTTCGTGCCGTCGATATGCCTCATACGCCACGCCCAACTCAGGCTTGCTCAACCGAACCATGTCAGATGGTCAAGCCCCCATTGACGTCCAGAATCACGCCGTTGATGAAGTCGTTTTCGATCAAGGCAGTGACGGCATGCGCGACTTCCTCGGCTTTGCCGAGTCGACGCAGGGGCGTGCTGTCCTGGACATGTTTCAGGTTCGACTCGCTCAGCGCATGACGCGTGGACTCGGTCCCGATGAAACCGGGAGCCACTGCGTTGCAACGGATGCCCCAGCGTCCAAGCTCTTTGGACCAGGTGACCGTCATCGCATTGACCGCTGCCTTGGCCGCCGAGTAGGCGGTCTGCCCTTCATTGCCGCAGGCACTGATCGAGCTGATATTGACGATTACGCCCTTCGTCCGCCGCGTAACCATCTGCTCCACGGCTGCCGACGTCATGATGAATACGGAGTCGAGGTTGACGGTCAGGGAATCGCGAAAACGGCCGTAGTCATGCATGATGCCGTCCGGATTCATGATGTTGACCAAGGGCTCGCTATAAATCACCCCGGCATTGTTGACGAGAACGTCGATTCGCCCGTGCTTCGCCACAATGGCAGAGAGAACCTTTTTCGCATCGTCAGGCCGGGTCACGTCGAGGCGCTCTCCAGCCATTGAGGCGGGCAAGGCATCCAGCGCAGCCTGATCGCAATCAGCCACGATAACGGTCGCACCCAGCGCCCCCAGTCGCTCGGCAATGGCCCGCCCCAAGCCTTTCGCTCCACCGGTAACGAGCGCCACTGCACCGTCAATCTGCAAGTTCGACTCCCTTTTCTTTCAAGACGCTGACGATTTCGCCAACCGAAACCATGCGAATGATGTCCGGTATCGCCAGTGTGATGCCGTACTCATTTTCCAGCGTCATCACGAGATCCATCTGCTTCAGGGAATCCCAACTGCCGACGTCGCTCTTTTGCAAATCGGGATGAATTTCAGATTCCTTCAAACGAAATACTTCGGCCAGAATTCCAGCGAGCCGCTTGTCCATCTTATTAAACTCCAAAAAATTTCACATAGTCGTCAGCCGAGTAGCGCCATTCCTCGGCCGACCTGGCCAGATGCACTGAATTCACCTTGGTATCCTTGGTAATCAATGCCCCCGCACCGATGACGTTGAGTTCACCCACGACGATTTTATTGACCACCGTCGCATTGACACCAACGAACGCATTGCGGCCGATGACGGCCTGACCGGAAATCACGGCCCCCGAGGCGATCCAGCAATTGTCTTCAACCATGCAGTGATGCGCCAGCGTGGCATTGCACCAGACCATGGTATTGGCCCCGACCCTCGCATGCGGCTCGACCACAGCCCCCGGCAAGACGATACTGCCTTCGCCAATGGCGTGTTCTGAATAGACCAGCGCATGCGGGTGGACGTAGGTTTCCAGCGTATATCCCTGCCCCCGGAGGCGCTCGAACAATGACGCTCGGCTTCGGTTGAGATCGTTGTACCCCATCGCCATGATGATCGAAACGTCTGCAGGAGGTAATTCGGAGACCAGACGCGAAAACGGAACCGACCGGACTTCGTTCAAGCTGCCCGCAGCCACGAACTCGTCGTCGACGGTCGCGGCAACGACCTCGTACCTAGCATCACGCTTCAAGTACGCGTAAAGGATCTCGGCCGTCACGGAGTTGCCGGCCAGAACGATTTTCTTCATGTCCCTTCCCCTATAACCGCCAGCCCGAACCCCGTCCTGCCATAGCCGTTACCGTTGTAAAGCATGTAGGTCATCCCTCGGTGTTCGAACACGCAGGGATAGCAAATCATTTCGCTGTCCCAGCCCGAAGGGGAAACATCGATCCCGGACAGGGCGTCTTGTCTGTCCCACCGCCTGCCATCCTGCGAAGAAGCAAACCCTATTCGGTAGGTATCAATCGTTCGCGTAGCACGGTGCGCGTACCACATGAAATAGGTCCCATCCACCCGGATGACACTTGGGCGGCCGAACGCGTATTCGTACTCATCGGCGAAAGGCAAACATTGGCCCGGCTCACAGATCCAGTCCAGTCCATTGGTCGAATGCGCATAATGGATCCCGTAATAGTGTTTCCAACCGCTGCCGGTCTTCTCCCAACGAATCCCGGAGTTGTACCAGGTCTGCCACACCCCATCCGCGACATGAAATGCCGTGGCCGCGGCGAAAAGCGGATTGGTTTTGTCCCGCCCGAGAACCGGGCCTGCAAATTCCCGGTTGAGCGTCAACTCCTCGGGATCTAGTCGGGCACGGCCGGTATCGCAGATCCACAGCCCTTCAGGCAGATTCTGCCAACCTACGTAATAGAGATAGTAGTTGCCTTCATTCTTGACGATGCAAACACTGATGACGCCATCACAGTCGAAGCAACCGGGGGCACCTGGCAACAGTGCAAGCTTGGGTTTTCCTTCCAGGATGACGCGACCGTCTGCAACGGTAGCCCATGAAAGAAAGATATGAGATCTCTGCCTGGAGTCCCGACGGGTGAAAGCAACGATGAAACGATCATCGCTGACATGGATTGCACAAGGATGTGATCCATGCGTGTAATCCTCGCCCGCCCTAGGCTCGAAGAGCAGTCCTTTCTTCACCCAGGGGAATGCCCGCCCCTCTGACAGATAACGTCCTAGGCCCATGTTCGCCATGTCTCAACGCTTTCCCAGGGCTGCACGCAACACGGACTCAAGGTAGGCGACCCGACTCTCGCCCAGCCGCTCTGCCTCGGCATAAATCTGATCGCGGAGATCAGGCGAGACGCCCTCCAGTCGACCCAAATAACGGCTGCGGATAGTGCCGCCGCGCTTACCGACGTGGGGGATGTCGATGTCAACCGGCAACGGCTGGTCCGAGACGCTGTAGTCGATCACATAGAAGCAGTTGCAAAGCTCCCAGGACAAATTGACCTCGCGCGCCGTTCCGGGCAAGGCTGCCAGAGGGGGCTCATAAGCATACAGCGCATTGTTGTTGATCAGCATCCTCCCCAGTTCCGTATCCTTGAGCCACGGAGCGATCCCTTCGTCGCCAATGACGATCCTTCCTCCGGGACGCACGACGCGGTTCATTTCCGCGATTCCGCGTGCAATATCCGGGAATAGATTGATGCCACCGAAATGGTAGGCTGCATCAAAGCTGGCGTCGGCAAACGGAAGGCTCATCGCGTCGCTCACGGAAAACTCGAGCCTGACTCCTGAACCACGCAATTCAGCGCGGTGACGCGCTTCTCCTGCCAGCAGCATTTCCTTGGCGATATCCTGCGCGTATATTTCTCCCTCGCCCGAAAGGGCGGCGACCAGATAGGGCAGATCGTTTCCTGCACCTGCCCCGGTCACCAGAACTCGCGCCCCCTTTTCAAGACGCAGGCGTCCGACCAGCCGTTTTCTGAGGTCATCCTCCGTCGTTCCGAAGGTCGAGAACACCCATCGCAGCGCATTGTCATGCACCTCAGCGGCATTGGCGATGGAGTACTCGTTTGCATCCTGGGCTTCACTGGCGAACACCGGAACGTTGGTTCCCGGAGCATGTGGATAGAAATGCCCTGTCGGGCACCGCAACCCATCCGGACAAGATTCCAGCTTGGCTTTATTGCACTGCTGTTCCGGACAGCAGTAAGAAATTTGATCGGTCATTTTCAGCACTTCTGACAGACAACCCAGAACACGCGTTCTGAAATGCCGTAATAATCATTGTCGGCAAACCCGAAAGAGAAATTGCCGAACCAGGCCGAGAAATATCGACGGATATCCTCTTTATCAGCGAAGGCATGCAGCCGATATCCGTCACGGTTCCCATAAGGGTCGGCGCAAATGACATACGAGCCATCTTCCAGGGAAACCGCGCCCCTGAAGATGTATGAACTACTGCAAGCCACCGACGCCACCAACCAGCCGCCTGGCTTGAGAACGCGTGCATACTCGGTAAGATTGTCGGCGAATGTTTGCCCCTCGTCGCAGTAATAGCAGCAGTGACAGGCCAGAATAAAGTCGAAATAATCGGCCTCGAAGGGGATATCGCTGTTTCGGCCAACACGCAAGTCCGTATCGTAGCCCAGCCTCCTGAGTCGCTCGCTGGTTTGATCGACAATCCCCTGGGTGATCTCTATACCAGCGACCTGCAAATTCTGGTCACATAGGAAAGCGGTATTTCTGCCATCACCAAACCCGACATCGAGTATCCGGTCACCCGACCGGGGCTTCTGGAAATTCAACTTCGGATAGCTGGCGAGGAAAGTCCGAACGACAAACTCGGTCGGGTAGACTTTCGTTCCGGATCTTTCTGCATAAAATTGCTCGTATTTATTATCGATGTCGTGAGCTTGGTCGGCCATACACTTCCCTTACGATGGTATAAGGACGCTGCTTAGTTTCAGAAAATATCTTCGAAAGATAAATACCAAGGACGCCCACAAAAGAGACAACCATACCGCCAAGCAGCCAGATAGACACCATTACGGAGGTCCATCCATCGACTGGATGCGATAAAAAAATACGGTTAAAGACCAGTATTGCCGTGTACAGTAAAGAGCAGGCAAAGATAAAGGCACCCAGGTAGAAGATGAGCCGAAGCGGCACTTCACTGAATGAAGTGATCGAATTGGCGACATGCGCCAGCTTTCTTGCTAGGCCGTAGGTCGTCGTGCTCGATCCATGCTTCTTGACGGGGTATTGGCATTGCTTAAAGCCTGTGATGACCCACAGGCAGGAGATGACCAACTCTCGTTCCCTAAATTGCAACAACGCATTCACATAGCGCCGAGTCATCAGCCGCGCTGTCGTGATGTTCCGCGGATGATCTATGCTGCTTAACCAGTTGAATATCGTGTAATAAAGTTCCCCACTCCAGCGTTCGAGTAGCCCACCCTTGCGCGACAACTGAACCCCGAAAACGACATCGGCCTGCTCCGAGTCCATGATCCTCGAGAAATGGCTCAGCCACTCGGGTTCCTCCTCAAGATCACTGTCGATGAGGAAGACCCAATCGCCCATGGCGTACTCCAACCCGGTCATCATGGCTTTGTGATGGCCAAAATTGCGCGACAAATCGACAACCACGACATGCGTATCCTCCTCCGCCAGGGCGACTGCACGCTTTAGGCTGTCGTCCGGCGAGCCGTCGTTGACCAGCACAATTTCGTAGTCCTCACCTGCCTGCAGGCGCGCTACCGTGCTGACACGGCGATAGAACTCGTCGATATATGGCGCAGACCGATAGAGCGTGGCGACAATGGAAAGCTTCATGAGTGTACGTATTTCATGAATCGCGGCGCATCCTTGCCACAATTGAACAGCAGGTCGAGAACAGTAACGCCATGCGTGAACTCCCCCCACAGTTGGGGATATTCAGGATAGCCGGAATAATCGAACCAGCTTAGTACAATGCCACACTCGGCGAAGAGCTCGGGCTGGATATAGTCACGCGCAGCCGGCCCGGAGATATATTCGGTCCCGCCCACCTGCCTGCACAGGCCGACAAGACGTTCGGTCTTGCCGGGCTGAAGTTCATAATCCCATGAGTTGCTGATTCGAGTGGTAATACCGAGATAGCCGCAAACTACCTCGATCAGCGCCCTATTCAACACGGAAAGATGCGTATAGCCGGAACCCAGATAATAGGGCTCCAGCCAGGTGCTGATTTCATCGTAATACGGCGCGCGTCGATAGTTCTGCCCCAGCGCCTTCCAGTGAGCCTGGATCCAGTCCACGCCATCGATTTCGGTTTCGCGGATGGTCTGGTGATACTTCCCCTTGACTTTGACCGGGACGGTTAGCCATTGCACACCCTGTGGCGTCTTGATCTGATTACGATTGCGCCAGTCACGCCGGGTGTACTGCATGTCATCGAACAGGATGAATTCGTCTACCGATGCGATCATGTCGAAGTACCCCTTCCAGGGGATGTAGTTAGATTGCACGATGGCGACTTTTTTCATGGCTTGATGCCCAACAACTTGAAACCGTGCGGCCAGTAGGCCTCCGGCTTGCAATACGATACGTCTTTGTAGGTTACGGTGCGGGATTCGGCCTGCCCTTGCCTGATGTTCGCGGTCGTGTTCTCCAACCCATCCAAGGCATCCTCACGTCCGACAAGGTCCTGGCGCGCCCGTGCCAAGCCCGCCGCCAGCAACTCTGGATAGTAACGGCACTGCTTCTCGATGAACTGGAAGTAATATTGATAGGAAAAAGGCGGCGCCAGCAAACGAGCAGTCGAATAGGCCATGCGTGACGATACATCGAGGTCCGGAATCACGGCATGCAATGGGTCTCGACGCACATCGTCGACGATGGATACCGCCTTGGTACCGATCACGACCGCCCGCTGATAAAAGTATAAATGCGACGCCAGGGTCGGAATAGCCGTGATGACAAGCAGAATAGCCAACGCCCGGTCCGCCAGTCGGCCATCCTTGACCCACTCCAGAACAACGACCAGCATCAGGCCGAACAGGACGCTCAGTCCGTAATCATAGTAATTCTTCTGCGACAACATGAAGCCGGTAACGATCTGGAGGTTAACCGACGCAACAGCCGCCAGCGTCAGAACCAACAGTGTCTTCCCTTGATTCCTGTCGGAATCGAGCAGACCAAATCGCCACAGTATCCAAACAACCGGCAGGAGGAACAGCAACGCCAACGGCAACTGGGGCATGCGCGTCTTGGCGAAAACCCAAGCATTGTTCAATACCCAATTGCCCTGGTCATAATAGCCGGCAAGCATGAACAAGCTCACAGCACCCAACGCCATCAGAAGATAGACAACCACCGCAGAAACAGCCACCGCCTGCTGCTCCGGCAAGCCAAGTTTGTGGCTCACCCCAGCCAGCACCACTCCCATTGTGATTAGGAACGCGTAGGGTACAGCGACGAAGTAATACAGCACCGGCAATGGCAGCAACAGAAGCCAAAACCGGCGCCATCTCAACCAGGCGTACACAGCCAGCGCCAGTAGGAAATACGATAATTGTGGGTTGGGCGTGCGCAGCAGGGAAGGATAGCGTTCCCATCCCGCCATTAGGAACGCCGTCCCATCGTATTCACCCAGCAGAATCTTGATGACCGGGTTAGCGTAGTTGAATAGCGTCGATGAGAACAGCACCAGCACGGCATACGCAAAGCCGCGCATCGTCTCGACTCCGAGCAGTCGGAACGACTGCATGACCAGCAGCACGGTCAGCAGCGGAAAAACCGTATCGGACAACAGGTTCTGCATAGAACCTGACAGACCGACTTCATGCAGCAAGCCGTAGATATGCAAGACGAAATAGCCAGGATCGTTTTGCGCTCCCTGTATTCCCTGCCACGACAGATAGGTTTCTTCATCCCAACCATTCGTGAAAACAAAGACCTCACTGCGTATAAACGACCACCACTCTGGCAGCAAATACGAAAGCAAAACAATCGCTGCTGTTGCCGCCAATAATCTCGAACGATCAAGCGTCATACTGGAATCACAGAGGCCTTCTTGGATCGCCTGATTGCCAAAGTCACTCCCCAAATTGCTGCCAGTAGAAGATTGAACGTGATCAAGCGAAATACCGCAAAGAACAAGCCGTATACCGCCATTGTCAAGATGGAAGCCGTGATGATTTTTACAGCAAGCGTCTCGTTGGCAGTGATCCGCTTGTCAACCCATATCGGACTCAATAGCATCCAAGCGTAGAAAGCAAAACCAATTAGACCACCAGCCATCAGAAAATAAAGAGGCCAATTATGGATATACGCCACGCGTCGCTCCACAAAATGACCAGGAGTATTTTCCTCGAATCCAATAACGTGCTTGGCACCCAGTCCATTACCAAACAGTGGGTATTCAACGAACCGATCCCATGCAATTTGATATTCCTGTAGTCGGGTCGTTACGCTTGCAACAGCAGCGGGCTGCTCAACCGCCTGCCCAATATGCTCAAACCTGGCCCCCCACATAGACTCGATACCAAGGGACAGAACAAATACTGTGCCGATCAGGACCAAGCCCATAATTTGATAGACGAGACGAGCCACTCTATAACCATCGCGAAGCTGCTGAAACACGAAAAAGCCCACGATAAGCATCGCACTCATCAACATGCTGCGAGTATAGGTCGCCAGAATGGCTAGCAGCGAGAGCACAGACACTACGTATCCAAGGATAACGGCGCGCGTACTGTTCGCAGATGCAGCCACAATCAAACCAGCCACAACGCCAACCGGCAGTAATGCATCGGTCGCACTTTGAACATACACGGTGATTCGATCGAAATAAGGCCCTCCGGCACCGCCATGCAAAGCTGCCCAGTCCCCCGTAATACGTTTGACAACTCCGTCCTGAAGCGTAACCCAATATGGCTGGTGCAGCCCATGCACCATAAAGTAAGCCAGAACATAGGCAGCCAACAGGATAATCGTGACACCGATAGAAACCCCAAGCCAAGTAAGTCTTTCAGGGCGGTCCTCGATTGCCTGAGCGATCGGTATCGCAATCACGATGAACAAAAACGGTACAAGACCACACATCCAATCTACCAGTTCGACACCATGAGAAATCGCAACAATGAGATTAGCGGTGATCAACACACTGGCAACGACAATAGGCTTGCCATAGCGCCTACCCATGCCAATCCACCCTATGGAAACAACCCCATCAGCTAGCGACTTCATGACGACAATCGCCGTTAGGAAGGCAAACATCGCTTCTTGCAATCCGATGCTCGGCGGAGTGGGTTGGATGGAGACAACAAGTGGAAACAACGCCAGCAATCCCACCCAGTAAGATCGCATGGCCAAGAACAGGAGTATTAATGCCAGCAGAGCGCCAAGCATAAAAGAAACGGGGTGCCCAAGCATACTGCCGGCGGCTGCGGCTACAGCCATCAAGATGACATATGCTGGGCGTGCTGCTAAGAAGGAGTCTAAGCGTTTCATAACAAGCAGAGAATAACGACGCCGAGAGAGGGAAACTCCGACACAAGGCCGAACCCTCAGCGAATAGGTTGAACATATCTCCGCTTGTTACTTTTTTTATTTTTGAATTATTGCATTCTTAAGGCGAGTTATAAACAAGCTTCTATAAAATCAGAAGTGCCTTGCTTCCAGTCAAGCATGAAGCCTCAACCGCGATACTTTAACCGGACCGATATAAACCAATGCATGGCTTTACAGTCTGCTCCCAAGGCTTCGCACATCCGAAAATCGTATCCTGAAAATTGTTAGCGACAACATCACAAGCAAAGCCTGCCAAAGCAGCATGATGGCCAGATTCTGCGACTGCAGAAACACCATCAACGGCGTAATGCCGGTAATGGCCAGCGCCGCGATGCGCACAGTATTTCGCTTGGCCAACATCAGCGTACAGGCTGTATACACCGCGAAGCTCGTGGCATAGAGAACCAAGGCCTGATCGAGATTTTCCACCCGTAACGCGCCCACGATCGAGGGCAGGCCAACCGCAAGATTGACGATCACCAGCGCACGCTTGCGCGATGCGGCCAATAAGTGACGCTCGCCCAAGACGCCCCAATAGAAGACCGGCAAAATGCCGGCCAGCGCCAGAAAAGGCAGCAGACGCGGTTCCAGTACGGCCAGTACGAACAGGGTGAAGGCGAGACAGGCAAACCAGAACAAAGCCAATCCCAGCAGGGTCGGGTACGCATTCGAAGAATCCGGATGACGCCGGAACATGACGAAAAGCGCCTTGGTGTTGACCGGGAACAAACTGGTAGCCGCCTGCACCACGGATGTCATCACCCGGAACAGCCCAAGCTCCACGGGCGGCAGCGTTCTCGACAGAAGATAAGGCAGCAGATTGGTAAAAAGATTGAACACCAGCGTAGCCGAAACATTGGCCGGCGCGGCACGCAGGGTTTTGGCCAATTGCAAGGCGATCCCACGCCATACTGCGGCGAGGGCCAACGGAATCATCATGGGTGTGGCCGCCACGAGATTCGTCCAGACCAATACGTCGACAATGGATAAAGGCCAGTGCGCCAGTTCCTTGAGGCCGATCAGCACGAAGAACGTCGCCAGGAAACCTGCCAGGTAGAACACCAACATGCGATATCTGCGCAACGCATAGAGCCCGAGTGCAACGCAGGCGCTGAGCAACATGGCCGCCAATAGCAGCGGCGAACCGAGCGCCACGACAAAATGATCCACTACGGCAAACAGCATCCAGACGATCATGGCCATCACGAACGCCATCGGGAACACGTGCGCAGGCTCGCTCTGGCCTATGAGGGGCTCATTCATGATGTCGGTAAGCTTCTGGAACACGAACACCAGAATGTTCGTCTGGATGAAAACGCCGTAAGCCTCCAGTCCATATAGCAGCGGCACGATGAAATTGACCAGCAGCCCGCTCAGCAGCGTCAAGAACTGGATGGCGACATTAATCATGCGACCTGCCCGTCAAAGCCAAGCCGACCGCCAGAGCCCAACCCAGCAATAACGACCAGTACGCCGAGTAGATCGCCGTATGCGCATTGACCGGAAACCACAAAGCCAGGAGCCCCACCAGGAATGGCCATGCCAGACGGCTTGCATCGGCACGGGTTCGCCGGGCTGATGCGAACAACAGGGCATAGAACCCGATCAAACCCGCCAATCCCAACAGTCCGCTCTCGCTCCCAACCTCGAATACGACCTGATGCGCATAGATCGCCCCCGTACCGTCGGCTCCTACGAAAATATCGCCTGGCGACGCGTAGAGCGGGTATGCATGGCGGTACGCGCGCACGCCGACCCCGTTGACAGGGTGGTCGAGAAAAGCCCGCGCCGCATTCGCCCATATCTGCAAGCGCCCGGAGCTTGCATCGTTCAATCCTTCATAAGTGAGATGCTCGGCGAGCAGCGTTTTGTCAACCTGCACGGCAAACTTGGGATTGAACTGGTACGCGGCCGTTCCGGCCAGCCCGGCGATCAGCAGCGTCGGCATCAGCATCCGCAACGGACGCAAACCGCAGCGGCGCGCATAGCGCCATCCCCAGAGAACGGTTGCGAGCGCAAACACCACCCAACTCTGCCGATTGCTCGCCAGCAGCACGACCGCCGCCGTTCCGGACCAGGCCAACGCCAGATGCCATTTGGCTCCGACGCGCGACACATACTCCCACACGACCGGCGAAAGCATGGCCAGCGTAAGACCGAGCTTCCAGTTGTCCGGGCCGAACAGGCCGTTCAAACGTTCCGGGTAGGCATAACCCAGCAGGTCGTACCCAACCGCGGCCTGCACCAACGCATCGAATACCCAGAACATCAGCAGCCAGGCGGACAGTTTCAGCAGCCGCTGCCGCGCGAGCGTTTCGCGCAAAACCCAGATCAGATAGATACCCGCGAAGTAGATGCGCGGGTATGTCAGCGCCGTGCTGAGCGACTTCTCGAACCACAGCGAATCCGGCACCGACAGCACGATCGGCACCCACAGGCACAGGAACATCAGGCTGAAGGTTTTGGCGCTGCCTTGCCAAACCGCCTGTCGGCCGTGTTTCCAGACCAGGACGCCGCCCAGGACGGCCATGACGAACACGGGCAGTTCGGATGAGCGCCCGAAAGGCAGCAGCAGCAGAAAAGACCAGGCCAGGACGACTGGCGTCCAAGCGGCCGGGTCGAATACCGCTTTCACTTATGCAGCGGGGTGCGCATCCACTGCGGACGAGAATGCGTCGATCACCGGCTGGATCAATCCGCGCTTGAGCTTGAGCGCGGCCTGATTGACCACCAGCCGCGAGCTGATGTCGCCGATGCGCTCCACCGCGACGAGGCCGTTCGCCTTGAGCGTGCCGCCCGTCGAGACGAGATCGACGATGACGTCGGACAGGCCGACCAGCGGCGCCAACTCCATCGAGCCGTAGAGCTTGATGAGATCGATGTGCACGCCCTTGCCGGCGAAGTGCTCGCGCGCCGCGTTGACGTACTTCGTCGCGACGCGGATGCGCGCGCCCTGCCTGACCGTGCCGACGTAATCGTAACCTTCGCGCACCGCAACCATCATGCGGCACTTCGCGATCTGCAGATCGAGCGGCTGATACAGCCCCGCGCCGCCGTGCTCGTTCAGAACGTCCTTGCCGGCGATGCCGAGGTCGGCGCCGCCGTACTGCACATAGGTCGGCACGTCGCTGGCGCGCACGACGATCAGCCGCACGTCGGGCCGGTTGGTGCCGATGACGAGCTTGCGCGAGGACTCCGGGCTCTCGTTCGGCGTGATGCCGGCCGCCGCGAGCAGCGGCAGGGTTTCCTCAAAGATGCGCCCTTTTGAAAGTGCGAGCGTGATGCCGGTGTTCATGTCAGTGGAGACGCTGGATGCGGGCGCCTAACCGGGTGAGTTTTTCCTCGATGCGTTCGTAGCCGCGATCGAGATGGTAGATGCGTTCGATGGTGGTTTCGCCGGCCGCGACCAATCCGGCCAGCACCAGGCAGGCGGACGCGCGCAGATCGGTCGCCATCACGGTCGCGCCGTCGAGGCGCGGCACGCCGCGCACCAGCGCGGTATGTCCGGACACTTCGATGTTGGCGCCGAGCCGGCGCAGCTCCTGCACGTGCATGAAGCGATTCTCGAAGATGGTTTCGGTGACGCTGGCGGCGCCGTTGGCAATGCAGTTCAAGGCCATGAACTGCGCCTGCATGTCGGTGGGAAACGCGGGGTGCGGCGCGGTGCGTACGTCGACGGCGTTCAGCACGCCGTCGGATTCGACCTCGATCCAATCGTCGCCCTGCGTCACGTGCGCGCCGGCGTCGGCGAGCTTGCCCAACACCGACACCAGCGTCTCCGGCGCGGCGTTCAGCGCGCGGATTCGGCCGCCGGTCATCGCGGCAGCGACGAGGAAGGTTCCGGTCTCGATGCGGTCCGGCATGACGCGGTGCGATGCGCCGGCCAGTTCGGACACGCCGTGAATGGTGACGACGCCGCTGCCCGCCCCTTCGATCTTCGCGCCCATCGCGATCAGGCAGTTGGCCAGATCGACCACTTCGGGCTCGCGGGCGGCGTTGGCCAGCACCGTCGTGCCTTCGGCCAGCGCGGCGGCCATCATCAGGTTCTCGGTGCCGGTCACGGTCACCATGTCCATGGCGATGTGCGCGCCCTGGAGCCGCTTCGCCCGGGCATGGATATAGCCATGCTCGATGCGGATATCGGCGCCCATCGCCTGCAGGCCCTTGATGTGCAGGTCGACCGGACGCGAACCGATGGCGCAGCCGCCCGGCAGGCTCACGCGCGCCTCGCCGAAGCGGGCGAGCGTGGGCCCCAGCACCAGGATCGCCGCGCGCATAGTCTTCACCATTTCGTACGGCGCTTCCTTGTGCGGTATCGATTTGCCGCACAGCGTGACGCGGTTCCGGTCGTCGGGCGTGACGGTGACGCCCATGTGCCCCAGCAGGGCCAGCATGGTGCTGACGTCCTTCAGGTGGGGCACGTTGGAGAGCGCCAGCGGTTCGGCGGTCAGCAGACTCGCCGTCAGGATGGGCAGCGCGGCGTTCTTCGCGCCGGAAATGCGCACCTCGCCGGCGAGCGTGTTGCCGCCGTGGATGAGGAGCGAATCCATGTCAGCGGCTGGCCCAGTCTTCGGGGGTGTAGGTCTTCATCGACAGGGCGTGGATCTGCGCGTGCATGCGCGTGCCCAGCGCGTCGTAGACCAGGCGGTGCTGCTGCACCATGTTCTTGCCGGCGAACGCGGGGCTGACGATCACCGCCTGGAAATGCTGGCCGTCGCCGTCCAGCTCGATATGATCGCAGGGCAGTTTCTCGGTGATCCAGCCTTTGATGTCGTCGGGGGTAACCATGATCAATGCCTCAATTTGTAGCCGCTTCTGAGCAGCGTCAGCGTGAGCGCGGATATTGCCACAAAGCAGCCCGCCGAGACCAGCAGGCCGAACCAGGGATCGGCGTCGGAGTGGCCGACGAAGGCGTAGCGGAAGCCGTCGATCAGATAGAACACCGGGTTGAAATGCGAGACCGCCTCCCAGAACGGCGGCAGGGAATGGATCGAATAGAACACGCCGGACAGAAAGGTGAGCGGCAGGATGAGGAAATTCTGGAAGGCCGCGAGCTGGTCGTATTTCTCGGCCCAGATGCCGGCCACGATGCCCAGCGCGCCCAGCATGCCGCAGGCGAGCAGCGCGTTGGCCAGCAGCCAGCCCAGGTGCGGCAGGTGCGGGGAGGCGAACCCCAGCGTCACCGCCCAGACGCCGAGCCCGACGATCAGGCCGCGAATCACCGCCGCCCACAGATAGGCGAGGAAAAATTCCATGTAGGACAGCGGCGGCAGCAGCACGAACACGATGTTGCCCTGCATCTTCGACTGGATGAGGCTCGACGAGCTGTTGGAGAAGGCATTCTGCAGCATGCTCATCATCACCAGCCCGGGCACCAGGAAAGCGCTGTACGAGACGCCAGGATAGACCTCGACGTGTTCTTCCAGCACGTGCGAGAAGATCAGCAGATACAGCAGCGCGGTCACCACCGGCGCGACCACGGTCTGCACCGCCACCTTCCAGAAACGGAGCATCTCCTTGTAGAACAGGGCCGCGAAACCGCTCATGCGCGCTTCATGATGTCGGTGAAGACATCCTCCAGATCGGGCTCCTGCAGATGCATTTCCCGCACGAGCACGTCGGCCGCGCGCAGATCGGCCAGCAGGGTTTCCAGCTCCGCGTAGTCGCCGAAGCTGAAGCGCCAGTCGCCGTCGTCCCCGGGCTGCAAGCGCGCTTGCCAGGCAACGGGCGGCGCGGCGTCGAGCCGCAGTCGGGCGCAATGCTCGTTGGTCAGTTTCAGCAGGTTGCGGGTGGCGTCGAGCGCGACGACGCGGCCCGCTTTCAGCATGGCCACGCGGCCGCACAGCGCCTCGGCTTCTTCGAGGTAATGGGTGGTCAGCAGGATCGTGTGCCCCTCGCGGTTCAGGCGGCTGACGAAGGCCCACAGCGAACGCCGCAGATCGACGTCCACCCCGGCGGTCGGCTCGTCGAGCACGATCACCGGCGGCTTGTGCACCAGCGCCTGCGCCACCAGCAGGCGGCGTTTCATGCCGCCCGACAGATCCTGCGTATTCTTGTCGGCGTGCGGCGTCAGATCGAGGTGGTGCATGATCTCGTCGATCCACGCGTCGTTGCGCCTGAGGCCGAAATAGCCCGACTGGATGCGCAGCGTCTCCCGCACGTTGAAGAACGGGTCGTACACCAGTTCCTGCGGCACCACGCCGAGCGCGCGGCGCGCCTGCCGGTAGGCGCGCACCACGTCGTGACCCATGACCCTGGCTTCGCCGGAATCCGCGCGGGCGAGGCCGGCGAGAATGGAGATCAGCGTGGTCTTGCCCGCGCCGTTCGGCCCCAGCAGGCCGAAGAATTCGCCGGGCTGGATGTCGAGCGAGACGCCGTCGAGCGCCTGGGTGGAGTGAAAGCGTTTGCGCAGGTCGGCGACGTGAATCGCCGCGGTCATGCCGGCAGCAGTTCCGAAACGCCGTACAGTTCGGCCAGCGTCCGGAAGCCGTCCGGCAGGCCGACGCACGTCAATCGGCCGCCGGCCTGACGCTGCGCGCCGAACACCAAGGCCAGCGCCGCGGAATCCGCGCGGCCGACGCCGCTGAAATCGAGCCGGCGCACGCCCGAAGCCAGATGCGGCTGCAATGCGCGCAGCAGGCCGCCGACCGTATCGACGGTCACGTCGCCGTCGATGCGGCAGCGGCCGTCCTCGCAGGCGATCACGAACCGGGACGCGCGGCCGGCTTGCCCGAAGCGGCAGCGCGCGCGGACTGGTCGGCGAGGGTCTTGATCAGGCCGTCGATGCCGTTTTGCCGGACCGTCGTGGCGAACGACGCGCGATAGTTGGTGACCAGGCTCACGCTGTCGATCGAGACGTCGTAGACCTTCCAGCCGAAGGCCGTCTTGTACATGTTGTAGTCGATGGGTATGGGCTGGCCGCCCGGCTGCCGGATCTCCGTGCGCACGACCACGTCGTCGTCGCCCGGCTTCATCGTGAACGGCTTGAATTCGATCGACTGGTTGCTGAAGGCGGTCAGCGACGCCGAATAGGTGCGCACCAGCAGATTGCGGAATTCCGCCACCAGCGCCTGCTTCTGCTGGGCGCTCGCGCGCGGCCAGTTCTTGCCGACCGCGAGCTGGGTCATGCGGTTGAAGTCGAAATTGGGCAGGATTTTCGCCTCGACCAGTTGGTACACCCGCGACATGTCGCCATTGCGAATGTCCTTGTCCTGCTTCAGCACGGCCAGGACTTCCTGGGTCGTGGTGCGGGCGAGCACGTCGGGCGGCGTATCGGCGGCCTGCGCGATTCCGGCCAGGCCCGCCAGCGAGAACGCCAGCGCCGCAATGAAAGAGCGCAACATAATCAGGTCCTGTCTGTCTCTGGGTTCGAAAAGGTAGACGCCGCCGGCTTACTTGAGTTCACCGGTGAGACGCGCCAGTTGCGCGACGTTCATGTTGTAGTCGTTCACCGTGCGCAGGTATTCGGTCTGAACCAGCGCATAGTTCTTGATCGCGTCCGCCACCTTGTCCGCGGTTTCGATGCCCGCCGAGAAATCGGCCAGCGCCGCGATCATCCAGCGGCGCGCCGCGGCCGCGCCGTCCGCCAGCGCGCGCTGCGATTCGAAGTTCGCCTGGGCGTTGACGTAGGCCTCGCCCACTTCGTAGGGAATGCCCGCGATCGCGAAGGCCTTCTTGTGATTGAGCGCTTCGAGTTCGGCCTGGGCCTGGTCGACGCGCGCGGCCGCGACGCCGAACACCGTATCCCATTTCACGCCGACGACGGGCGTGAGCCCGCCGCTATTGAACGGATCGTACAGATAGGGGTTGTCCAGGCGCTCGCGCTGCGAAGCGTAGTTGAACTGGCCGACCACGCCGGCGTAGACGTCGGGCATGCGGTCCGCCTTCTTCGCCGCGAGCAGCGCGCGGCGCGCGCGCAGGCCGGCTTCGAGCTGCTGCATCTCGGGGCGGTCCTGCAGCGCGCGGGCCTGGAATTCGGCGAGATCGACCTGCGGAAACGCCACGGGCGCGATGCGCGAATCGGCCACCTGGAGATCGGCCTGCAGCCCCGCGCCGGTCAGCACTTTCAGGCCGTCCAGGCTGATCTTCTCGATCGCGCGCGCCTGATGCACGTATTTCGTCAGCAGGCCCTTGGCCGTCTGCAGCGCGAACAAGTCGGACTGGCGCACTTCGCCGCTTTCCTCCTTGAGGCCGCGCTCCACGGTGGCGATGGCCTGGTCGACGCGCCCCTGCATGTCTTCCAGGAAGGCGCGCGAGTCGCGCGCGGTCAGGTAGCCGAAATAGGCGCGTTTCGTGTCGTACACGATGTCCGCGCGCGTCTGCTTCAGCTCGCCCTGCTTGAGTTCGACGTTGCCCTGGGCGGCGTCGCTGTAGCGCTCGACCTTGCCGAAGGTGTACAGCGGCTTGATGAGCGCGAAATCGAGATGCGTCCAGTCGGAAATGCCGCGAATCTTGTCGCCGTCGGTGCGCGGGGTGGCACCCGAAAACGCGCCGCCCTGGTAGAACCCGCCCTCGGCTTCCGGCGCCAGGCCGATGAAGGCGTTGGCGCTGACGCGCCAGCCGACGTTGCCTTTGACTTCCTGCACCAGCGCGCGCGCGGCCTCCACCACCTGCTCGCGCTCCTTGATGCGCGGGTCGGCGGCCAGGCTCATTTCCACGGCCTGCTGCAGCGTGACCGTTTCCGCCCAGGCCGGCAGGACGGGCGCCAGACCCGCCGCCAGCAGCGTGAGAGTGAGTGCCTTGATCTTCATTGGGATGCTCCTTCTTGAGCTTTACCGTATAGAAACTGTCCGATCAGGTTTTCCAGCACCACCGCATCCTGCGTGAGCCGAATCTGATCCTGATCCTTCAATTTGACGCTGTCGCCGCCGGGAGCCAGCCCGACGTACTGTTCGCCCAGCAGGCCCGAGGTCAGGATCGCCGCCGAGGTGTCCTTGGGGAAAGCATAGCGCTTGTCCAGCCGGAGCGTGATTGCGGCCTCGTAGCGCTCGTTGTCGAAACGGATGGCCGCCACGCGCCCGACCACCACGCCCGCGCTCTTGACCGGGGCGCGCACCTTGAGGCCGCCGATGTTCTCGAAACGCGCGACGACCTCATAGCTGTCCGACGTATTTACGGTGTTCATGCTGCCCACCTTGAGCGCCAGGAACAGCAGCGCGGCGATGCCCGCGACGACGAATAATCCGACCCACAGATCGAGCGTGGTCCTGTTCATTTAGTTGAGTCCCCTGAACATGAATGCGGTCAAAACGAAATCCAGCGCGAGCACGGCCAAGCTCGAAGTCACGACCGTGCGGGTGGTGGCACCGGATACGCCTTCGGCGGTGGGCGGCGCGTCGTAGCCTTCGAACAGGGCGATGGTCGAAATCACGACCCCGAACACCACGCTCTTGATCACGCCGTTGAGAATGTCCTGCTCGAAATCGACCGCGCTCTGCATCTGCGACCAGAACGAACCCTCGTCCACGCCGATCAACTGCACGCCGACCAGATAGCCGCCGAGCACGCCCATCGCGGAAAACATCGCAGCAAGGAGGGGCATCGAGATGACGCCCGCCCAGAAACGCGGCGCCACCACGCGGGCGATCGGGTCGACCGCCATCATTTCCATCGCGGACAACTGCTCGGTTGCCTTCATCAGACCGATTTCCGCCGTGATCGCGCTGCCCGCGCGACTGGCGAACAGAAGCGCCGCCACCACCGGTCCCAGTTCCCGCACCAGCGACAACGCGACGAGGACGCCGAGCGCCTCTTCCGATCCGTAGGTCTGCAGAGTTTCATAGCCTTGCAGGCCGAGCACCATGCCGACGAACAGGCCCGACACCAGAACGATGATGAGCGACAGCACGCCCGTGAAGTACATCTCGCGGATGGTCAGCCCGAAGCGCCGGAACGCCGTGCCGGAATGCAGCAGCACCGCGAAGAAAAAGCGCGCGGCGAACCCCATGCGCCACACGCCCTGGACGGTGCGATTGCCCAGATTCTCGATGGCGCGCCTAAGCATGACGCGCGCCCAGACGCAAATCGTCGGCGTAGGCCGGCGCCGGATAATGGAACGGGACCGGGCCGTCCGCCTCGCCGTGGACGAACTGGTGCACGTAGGGCAGCGTCGAGGCGCGAATCTCCGCAGCCGTGCCTTCCGCCACGATCACGCCCTCGGATACGAAATAGACGTAATCGACGATCTTCAGCGATTCCTGCACGTCGTGGGTCACCACGAGCGAAGTCAGGCCCAGGGTATCGGTCAGGCGCCGGATCAGGTTGCCCGTCACCCCGAGGGAAATGGGATCGAGACCGGCAAACGGCTCGTCGTACATCACCAGCATGGGATCGAGCGCGATCGCCCGCGCCAGCGCCACCCGGCGCGCCATGCCGCCCGACAGCTCCGCCGGCATCAGCCGCGCCGCGCCGCGCAATCCGACGGCGTTGAGCTTCATCAGAACCAGATCGCGGATGGCGTCTTCGGGCAGGTCGGTATGCTCGCGCAACTGGAAAGCCACGTTGTCGAACACGGAGATGTCCGTGAACAGGGCGCCAAACTGGAACAGCATGCCCATCTTGCGGCGCAGCCGGTACAGCCCGGCCTGATCCAGCTCGCCTACCGTTTGGCCGGCCACGCGCACCGTGCCCCGATCGGGGCGGATCTGCCCCCCGATCAGACGCAAAAGTGTGGTTTTGCCGCAACCGCTGCTGCCCATGATGGCCACGACCTGGCCGCGCCGGGCAACCAGGTCGACGCCCTTCAATACCGGCCGGGCGCCATAGCCGAATGCGACATCGCGGATTTCGACCAGATTGTCGGTTTGCAAGAAGCCTGTCCCATGTTTGCCGATAGCAGGGGCCCCATTTTACCGAAGGCAGGCGCCCCCTCGGCCGGAAAAGGGCGTTTCCAAGGGATTTCAGTACCCCATGACCTCGCGCAGGGCCTCGACCTTCCGCAAAGCCTCCAGGTCGCCTTTGCGGCTGATGACGAACAGCGCAACCCCCGTGGCTGCGTGCTCTGCGATGCGTTTGGCCAAGGCCCGCAGGTCTGGATCGTCGTCCAGCCACCAGACGTGCTCAGCCAGCCAGCCAGGCGATGCCACGTGCACGCGCCCGGACATCGGCACCTGAATCCCTGGTGCCTCTTCCACAATAAAAACAAAGTCTTCCAGAGTATCGTTCAACCAACTTAGCCAATCTTGCGGCGCGACGAGCCGAGCCGTCGCCGAAGGCAGGAATACCGCTTTGAATTGCGTGTTGTAATAAGACAACAACCATTCATCGGGCAGATCGTTCGGATAGAAAGACCCGCGCCAAGCCGCGTGCTTCCAGTTTTCCGCTCCGAGCTGAATCAGCGCGTTCGATGCCATGACGAAATCACCCTCACTTTTTACGAATATATAAATATAAGATATTGACAATATTCTTATATAAGTAAAATAATTCGGCTCCCGCGTTCCATTCCGTCGTTGTTTATATAACTGCAAGGAGCCCACCCCATGAAAACGAAGTTGATCGTCCTTTTCCTCGGCCTGCTGGGCAGCGCCGCCGTCCAGGCCAACGGTACCGCCCCGGCAACCGCCGCACCGGCCGCCGTGCCGCAAACCAGCGCGCAATGGCTCGAACGCATGACCGATTTCACCCGCAACGCCTCCGCCTACCGCGACCCCAAGATGTTCGTGCCCTGGGCCAACGCCGTGACCGAACCCGGCTTCTACACGCAGATGGGCGTGAACATGATGGAGCCCGGCAACTGGTATCGCATGATGGGTTCGATGATGGATCCGCGCTCGATGAACAACTACATGCAGTTCGCCGACCCCAACATGTACATGAAGTGGATGGCCGCTTCGATGGACCCCAACTTCTACACCGCGCTGATGACCCAGTTCGCCGACCCCGGCAAGATGATGCGCTGGATGATGATGCCCATGGACCCCAACATGTGGAACATGATGATGCAGTCCATGAACCCCAACCTGTACATGAAATGGATGATGCAGCCCATGGACCCCCGTCTGTGGCAGCTCGCCATGACGCCGATGAACCCCGGTGTCTACACCGGCTGGATGAACGCCACGATGAACCCGGCCACCTACGGCACCTGGAGCGGCTGGATGAACCCCACCGCCTCTGGCGCCGCCGGCGCCGCGCCGGCCGGCACGTTCAATTTCTTCGATCCGAACGCCTGGATGGGCATGGGGATGCCCGCCGCCCAGCCCGCGGCGACCGGCGCCGTCTCCGCGCCGGCGACCGTCCCCATGACCGGCACGTTCAACTTCTTCGACCCGAACGCCTGGATGAACATGTGGAATCCGGCGGCCTATCAGCAGCCCGCCCCGGCCGCCGCCAAGTAATTCCGGCGACGCCGCGTAAAACGGGGACGGCCTGGCCGTCCCCGTTTTTTCGTTCGGACCGCCGGATGCGCCTTCAGGCGCGCCGCCAGGTCGTGCCGCCCGGGCCATCCTCCAGCACGACGCCGGCCGCTTTCAGCGCATCGCGAATCCGGTCGGACTCCGCGAAATTCCGCGCCTGACGCGCCGCCAGCCGCGCCGCGATCAAGGATTCGATCCCGGCTTCGTCCAGCCCGCCCGCGGCGGCCCCGCCTTTCAGGAAATCGGCCGCCGGCCGCTGCAGCAGGCCCAGCACGCCGCCCAGGGCGCGCAACTGCCCGGCCGCCGCGGCGTCGCCCCGGTTGGCCTCGCCGGCCAGCTCGAACAGCACCGCCAGCGCCTCGGGCGTATTGAAATCGTCATCCATCGCCGCCTTGAAGCGCGCGGCGGCCGGCACCGCCCAGTCCACCGCGGGCGTTTCGGCCGGCGCCGACTTGAGCGCGGTATACAGCCGGCTCAGCGCGCCGCGCGCGTCGTCCAGATGGGCGTCGGAATAGTTGAGCGGGCTGCGGTAGTGCGCGCGCAGGATGAAGAAGCGCACCACCTCGGCGTCGTATCGGCCCAGCACTTCGCGGATGGTGAAAAAATTGCCCAGCGACTTGGACATTTTCTCGTTGTCCACGCGCACGAAACCGTTGTGCATCCACACGTTGACGAAGGTGCAGCCGTGCGCGCCCTCGGACTGGGCGATCTCGTTCTCGTGGTGCGGAAACTGGAGATCCTGGCCGCCGCCGTGGATGTCGAAATGCGGCCCCAGCAGTTCGCCGCTCATCGCCGAACACTCGATGTGCCAGCCCGGCCGCCCGGGCCCCCAGGGCGAGTCCCACGCCGGCTCGCCCGGCTTGGCCGCCTTCCAGAGCACGAAATCCATCGGGTCGCGCTTGTCGGGGTCGACCTCGACCCGTTCGCCCGCGCGCAGTTCGTCCAGGCTCTTGCCCGACAGACGGCCGTAGCCGGGAAAGCCGCGCACGCTGTAGTACACGTCGCCGTTGGGCGCGGGATAGGCCAGCCCGCTCTTTTCCAGTTGCCCGATCATCGCCAGCATCTGCGCCACGTACTGCGTGGCGCGCGGCTCGTGGTCGGGCGGCAGCACGCCCAGCGCGCGCTCGTCGGCATGCATTTCGGCGATGAAGCGCCCGGTCAGCTCGGCCGGCGTCTCGCCGTTCTCGGCCGCGCGCTTAATGATTTTGTCGTCGATGTCCGTAATGTTCCTCACGTACTCGACGTCGTAGCCGCTCGCCCGCAGCCAGCGCACGACCATGTCGAACACCACGAACACCCGCGCGTGGCCCAGGTGGCACAGGTCGTACACGGTCATGCCGCAGACGTACATGCGGACGCGGCCGGGCACGAGCGGGACGAAAGCTTCCTTGGAGCGGGTCAGCGTATTGAAGATGTGCAGCATGATGCGAGCGTTTCCGGAGAACGACGGACGCAGGAAACCGGCGCGCCGCCGGCTGTCTCAAGTCCGGACGATGTTGTTAGAATGCCTGCTCCCGAGATGACCCGAGCATACCATATGGCCCTGCCCCGAATCCTCGCCGCCGCCGCGCTTTGCCTGGCCGTCGTCGCCGTCCCGGCCCGGGCCAGCGAGGTCCAGGAAATCAACCAGCAGTTCCGCAAGGGCGATCTCGCCGGCGCGCTCGAACGGGCCGACCGCTATCTGGCGAAAAACCCCAAGGACGCCCAGGCGCGCTTCCTCAAGGGCCTGATCCTCGCCGACCAGGGCAAGACCAACGACGCCATCGCGATCTTCACCGGCCTGACCGAGGACTACCCCGAGCTGCCCGAACCCTACAACAACCTGGCCGTGCTGTACGCGTCGCAAAGCAAGTACGAAGCCGCGAAGAACGCGCTCGAACAGGCGATCCGCACCCACCCCAGCTACGCGACCGCGCACGAGAACCTCGGCGACATCTACGCCAAGATGGCCTCCATCGCCTACGACAAGGCGCTCGCGCTCGACAGCAAGAACACCGCCGCACAGACCAAGCTGGCGCTCATCAAGGACATCACGGGCGGCCAGCCGCGCAAGGCGGCGCCCAAACCGGCCGTCGCGACGGCCGCACCGCAAGCCGCCAAGTCTGCAGCCGCGTCCAAGCCCGCCCCGGCCGCCGCCGCGCCCGGCGTCGAAGCCGCCGTCGCCGCCTGGGCGCAGGCCTGGTCGAACCGCGACGCGGACGCCTATCTCGCCGCCTACGCCGACGATTTCAGCGGCGCCGGCATGACCCGCGCCGCCTGGAAAGCCCAACGCCGGGCCCGCATCACCGCGCCCAAGCACATCGAGGTCAAGATCAGCGACCTCAAGATCGAGCAGCAGGGCGACACGGCCAAAGCCACCTTCCGTCAGGCCTACCGCTCCGACCGTCTCAGCTCCACCGTCGCCAAGACCCTGGAACTGGCGCAGCAGAACGGCCAGTGGCGCATCGTCGGCGAAACGTCCCAATAACGCGCCATGCCCTGCTTTCCTAATCTGGCCCGCTATCTGGCTTGCCTGCTGTTCGCGCCTGCCCTGCACGCCGCGCAACCGGCGCCGGACCGCGAACTGGCGGAAAGCCTGCTGGCCATCTCGCAAAGCCGCATGCCCGAGGCGCTCGACACGGTCGACCGGCTGACCCGGAGTCATCCGAATTTCCGCCTCGCGTATCTGGTCAAGGGCGATCTGCTGCGCGCGCGCGCAAAACCGCTCCGCACGCTCGGCGACGCCGACACCGCCAACCCCGAGCTCGAATCCCTGCGGCAGGAGGCCCGCCAGCGAGTGCGCGCCCTGACCGATGCGAACCCCGCCGACAAGGTGCCCGCCTACCTGCTGAACCTGAGCGAGGAGGCCCGCAACGTCCTGGTGGTCGACGCCAGCCGTTCCCGCCTCTACGTCTACGAGAACCGCGGCGGCCTGCCGGCGCGCGTCGCCGATTTCTACGTCACCATCGGCAAGGCCGGCGTGGGCAAGGAGCGCGAGGGCGACAACCGCACACCGATCGGCATCTACACGATTTCCGGCTTCAAATCGCCCAGCGAACTCACCGACTTCTACGGCAGCGGCGCGTACACCTTGTCGTATCCCAACGAATGGGACGTCCGCCAGGGGCGCAACGGCCACGGCATCTGGATCCACGGCAGTCCCAGCAACACCTACAGCCGCGCGCCGCTCGCGAGCGAGGGCTGCGTCGTGCTGGCGAACGAGGACCTGAAGCGGCTCGGCGACTACATCCAGCCCGGCAGGACGCAGGTCGTCATCGCGGCGGAAGTGGACTGGGTGCCCTACGACGCGCTTGACGCGCGGCGCAACGAGCTGGCGGCCACGCTCGACGGCTGGCGCGAAGACTGGGAAAGCCGCGACACGCCGCGCCTGCTGGCGCATTACAGCGCCGCGTTCCGCGCCGGCAGGCAGAATCTGGAGACCTTCGCCACCGGCAAGCAGAAGGTCAACGCCGGCAAGACCTGGATCAAGGTCGGCCTGTCCAGCGTCAGCATCCTGCTCTATCCGGAGCGCCCCGATTTCGCCCTGGTCAGTTTCGTGCAGGACTACCGGAGCAACAACCTCAGCGACCGCACCGTCAAGCGCCAGTTCTGGAGCCGCGAGAACGGCCGCTGGAAAATCGTTCAGGAAACCTCACTCTAAGGACACACATGGTCAAGCTCACCACCAATCATGGCGTCATCACACTCGAACTCGACGCCGAAAAAGCCCCGAAGACCGTGGAGAACTTTCTCCAGTACGTGCGCGACGGCTTTTTCGACGGCACGATCTTCCACCGCGTGATCGACGGTTTCATGATTCAGGGCGGCGGCTTCGAACCGGGCATGACGCAGAAACCCACGCGCGAAGCGATCGAGAACGAAGCGGCGAACGGCCTGAAGAACGAGGCCTACACCATCGCCATGGCGCGCACGCCGAACCCGCATTCCGCGACCGCGCAGTTCTTCATCAACGTCGCCAACAACAGCTTCCTCAACTTTTCCTCGCCCACGCCGCAGGGCTTCGGCTACGCCGTCTTCGGCCGCGTCGCCGAGGGCGCCGAGGTGGTGGACAAGATCAGGAAAGCGAAGACCGGCAACCGCGCCGGCCACCAGGACGTGCCGCTGGAAGACGTGGTGATCGAAAAGGCGGAAATCGTCTGAATGCCCCGGTGAAGACGGGTCGCACCTACTTCGTCGCCGACCTGCACCTCACCGACGAACGCCCGGCCGCGACCGGGCGTTTTTTTCGCTTTCTGGAAAACGAAGCCGCCGGCGCGGATGCACTCTACATCCTTGGCGACCTGTTCGAGGCCTGGATCGGCGACGACCACGACGAGGCCGTCGCGCACGAGACCGCGCAACGCCTCCGGCGGCTCGCGGCGGCCGGCACGCCCGTCTACTTCATGCACGGCAACCGCGATTTCATGCTGGCCGGGCGCTACGCGGCCCAAGCCGGCATGCAACTGATCACGGACCCGCTCGTGGTCGATCTCTACGGCACGCCGACGCTCCTGATGCACGGCGACACGCTGTGTGTCGACGACCTCGCCTACCAGCGCTTCCGCCGGCGCGTACGCCGGCCGCTGGTCGTCGGCCTGCTGCGTGCCCTGCCCTTCGCCCTGCGCAAGCGGCTGGCCCGCCGCGCCCGCGACGGCAGCGAATCGGCCAAGTCGGGCAAGACCGCCGAAATCATGGACGCGAGCGCGGCGGAAGTGGAACGGGCGCTGCGCGCGCACGGCGTCTGCCGGCTGATCCACGGCCACACCCACCGGCCGGCGCGCCACATCCATCCGGTCGACGGGCGCGCCTGCGAGCGCTGGGTGGCGCCCGACTGGTACGCGCGCTGGGGCTACGTGGTCTGCGACGCGCAGGGCTGCGCGCTCGAAGTCGGCCCCTTATGACGCGGGCGCGTCGAGCGTCGCGAACCCCTCGGGAACATCGAACAGCCCGGGACGGACCGGCTCGCGCGATTCGGTCTCGAAATGACGGGTGCGGCCGTTGAATTCGCGCTCCTCCAGCGGCAGGCCGCGACCGAGCAAGGTATCGAAACCCCACACCAGATTCGCCAAGTCGCAGTCATGCTGCAACGCAGGTGGCGAGTCCTGCCATACCCGATACTGCGCGGCCGCCAGCGCCGTTTTCAGTTCGGCCAGGGCGCGCGCCGCGTCCGGCGCGGCGCGCGGCGCCACGACGCCCTCGCTGCACACGACGCCGTTCACGCTCAGGCGGTAGCGTTCGGTGCCGGCGGCGGCCGGCTCGACGTCGAAGCGCATCGACCAGTCCGCGGGACGCGCCGGAACCGCGCCCGGCGCGAAAACCATGACCAGCCGGCTGTCGCGCATCACGTTGAGCACGCGCTTCTGCCGCCGGTCGAGCAGCACGAAGTCGCCGGCGTCGTCGCCGGTATCCATGCGCAGATAGTCGGCGGTAACGAGCAGGCGCGTAGCATAGGCCGGATCGCCCGGGTCCTGGTCGACATAGCGCAGCACCGTCATGTCCGCCGCGTGCGCCGCGCCCATGCAGGCCAGCAGAAAAAGCAGCGGGCCGCGCATCACGCCAGACCCCGCGCCAGATCGGCCTGGATGTCGGCGACGGCTTCGAGGCCGGCCGCGACGCGCACCAGCCCGTCGCCGATCCCCGCGTCCGCGCGCTGCTCCGCGGTCATGCGGCTGTGCGTGGTCGAGGCGGGGTGCGTGATCGTCGTGCGCGTATCGCCGAGGTTGGCGGTGATCGACACCAGCTTCGTCGCATCGATCAGCTTCCAGGCCGCGTCCTTGCCGCCCTTGAGCTCGAAGGCGACGATGCCGCCGCCGCTCGTCTGCTGCCGCATCGCCAGTTCATGCTGCGGATGCGAAGGCAGGCCCGGGTAGTACACGCGCGCCACCTGCGGCTGCGCCTCCAGCCACTGCGCGAGCGCCAGCGCGTTGCGCGAATGCGCCGCCATGCGCAACGACAGCGTCTCCATGCCCTTGAAGATGACCCACGCGTTGAAGGCCGACAGGCTCGGCCCGGCCGTGCGCAAAAAGGTGAACACACCCTCCATCAGCGCCTGGCTGCCCAGCACCGCGCCGCCGAGCACCCGCCCCTGCCCGTCCAGATATTTGGTGGCGGAATGGATGACGATGTCCGCGCCGAACGCCAGCGGTTTCTGCAGGGCGGGCGAGCAGAAGCAGTTGTCCACCGCGAGCCAGGCGCCGGCCGCGTGCGCGACGTCGGCGAGCGCGCGGATGTCGCTCACTTCGGTGAGCGGGTTGGACGGCGATTCGACGAAGAACAGCTTCGTATTCGGCTTCACCGCCGCGCGCCAGGCCTCGGGGTCGGTCGGCGAGACGTAGGTGGTCTCGACGCCGAAACGGGCGAGGATGTTGGAGAAGAGCTGCACGGTCGAACCGAAGATCGAGCGCGAGGCGACGATGTGCTCGCCCGCCCGCATCAGCCCCATCACCGTCGCCAGGATGGCGGCCATGCCGGAGGCGAAGGCGACGCAGCGCTCGGCGCCCTCCAGCGCGGCAAGCCGCGTCTCCATCATATCGACGGACGGATTGGCGAAGCGGGCGTAGATCGGGCCGGGCTGCTCGCCCTTGAAGCGCGCCGCCGCCTCCGCCGCGCTGCCGAACATGAAGCTCGACGTGAGGAACATCGCTTCGGAATGCTCGTTGAACTGGCTGCGCACCGTGCCGGCGCGCACCGCGAGGGTATCGATATCGTATTCGTCGTTCATGTCATGGTCCGAAAACAAAAACCCCGAACGGCAAGCGCGGTTCGGGGTTTCCCGGACGCTTTAGCCGCATTTGTCAGGCGCCCGCAAGCTGTGGTTCAAATCGGCGCGAAATCACTATAGAGCCCGCGCGCGAAGCCGGTCAAGTGCCCGTCGCGAGGTTCAGATCGAGCTGCTGCGTCGACAGCGCGGACGGGGGCGGCGTCTCGCCGTTGCGCACCGCCTCTACGTATTCGAGGTACTGCGGCGTGACGTCGCCGGTGACGTAGCGGCCGTCGAAGCATGAAGTGTCGAAGTCGGGGATCGCCGGATTGCCCGCCCGCACCGCTGCGACCATTGCGTCGAGATCTTGGTAGATCAGCGCGTCGCAGCCGATCTCGCGGGCGATGTCCGCGTCGCTGCGGCCGTTGGCGATGAGTTCGTTGCGCGTCGGCATGTCGATGCCGTAGACGTTGGAGAAGCGCACCGGCGGCGAGGCCGAGGCGAAATACACCCGCTTCGCACCGGCGTCGCGCGCCATCTGCACGATCTCGCGGCTGGTCGTGCCGCGGACGATGGAATCGTCGACCAGCAGCACGTTCTTGTCCTTGAACTCCTCGCCGATGGCGTTGAGCTTCTGCCGCACCGACTTCTTGCGCAACGCCTGCCCCGGCATGATGAAGGTGCGGCCGATGTAGCGGTTCTTGATGAAGCCTTCGCGGTACGGCACGTCGAGACGATTCGCCAGTTGCAGCGCGGACGGCCGGCTGGTGTCGGGAATCGGGATCACCACGTCGATGTCGAGATGCGCGAATTCGCGCCGGATCTTCTCCGCCAGCGACACGCCCATCGCCAGGCGCGTGCTGTAGACCGATACGCCGTCCATCACCGAATCGGGGCGCGCGAGGTAGACGTACTCGAAGATGCAGGGGTTGAGCGCGGTGCGCTCGCTGCATATCCGGCTGTGCAGCGCGCGGTTGTAGTCGATGAACACGGCCTCGCCCGGCGCCACGTCGCGCAGGATATGGAATCCCAGCGCATCGACCGCCACGCTTTCCGAAGCGACCATGTATTCGTGCGGCACGGCCTGTTCGTTGACGCCGATCACCAGCGGCCGGATGCCGTGCGGATCGCGGAACGCCAGCAGGCCGTAGCCGGCGATGAAGGCCACCACCGCGTAGGCGCCGCGGCAGCGGGCATGCACGCCGGCCACCGCGCCGAAGATCGAGTCGAGGTCGAGCTGACGGCCCGCAGCGCGCACCTGCAGCTCGTGCGCCAGCACGTTGAGCAGCACTTCGGAATCCGAGTTCGTGTTAACGTGCCGCAGATCGCTGCGGAACAACGAGTCCTTCAGCTCGTGGGTGTTGGTGAGATTGCCGTTGTGGCCGAGCACGATGCCGTAGGGCGAGTTCACGTAGAAGGGCTGCGACTCGGCCGACGACGACGCGCTGCCGGCGGTGGGATAGCGCACGTGGGCCACGCCCATGTTGCCGAGCAGGTTGCGCATGTCGCGCGTGCGGAACACGTCGCGCGCCAGGCCCTGTCCCTTGTGCATGTGGAAGCGGCTGCCTTCCGCGGTGACGATGCCGGCCGCATCCTGACCGCGATGCTGCAGGACCATCAGCCCGTCATACAGAAGCTGGTTTACCGCCGTGTTGGCCACGACCCCGATTACCCCGCACATACTCCGCACCTATCCTTGTTCAAAGCGCACGTATTTCGCCATGTCGGCCGGCACCAGCGGCAAGGCCGCGCGCGCCAGGGTCTGCAGGCTGCCGGACAGCGCCGACTGCTGCCAGAAATCGGTGCGCGGCAGCGAGGTCAGGCCGGCCGCCAGCGTCAGGCCGACGAGTATCACCAACCCCTTCGCCAGCCCGAGCACGCCGCCCAGCACCGTGTCGGCCGCACCCAATCCCGCGGCCTTGACCAGCGCGGCCAGCGCGTGCCCCAGCAGCAACACGCCGATCAGCGCCGCGAGAAACACCACGGCGAAACCGGCGAAGTAGCGCACGCCGGGGTTGTCGGCGCCGAAAGGCAGCAGCGGCGCCACCAGCACCGCGCCCCATTTGCCCGCGATGAAGGCCAGCACCCAGGCCGCCAGCGAAAACAGGGTGTCGACCAAGCCGCGCATCAGCCCGCGCACCACGGCGAACAGCAGGATCAGCAACACCACGATGTCGAGCGCGTTCACTTGGCGACGACCTGCCCGGCAATGCCGTGCTCGGCCAGTTTCACGGCCGCGGCGACGGCCGCTTCGCGCGTGCCGTAGGGGCCGATGCGCACGCGCGTCAGCTTGCCGACCGCATCGGTATAGACCGGCAGCCCGGTTTGCGCGGCGCGCGCCACGAGTTCGCGGGCCTTGTCCGCATCCGACAATGCGGCGAGCTGCACGACGAAGCCGGCCTCGGCAGCCGGTTTGGCGACCGGTTTCGCCACCTCGGGTTTGACCGGCTCGGGCCGGGCCGGTTCGGGTGCCGGCTTGACCGGCGCTGGTTCAGGCTTGGCGGGCGCCGGTTTGACCGGCGCCGGTTCGGGCTTGGCGGAGGCCGGCTTGGCCGGCGCGGGCTTGGCGGGCGGCGGTTTCGCCGGTTCCGATTGCGCGGGCTCGGCGGAGGCCGGCGGCTCATCCGTCTTGTGCGGCGTTTCGGGCGATACGGGCGCGGGCGCCGGTTCGGCGGATGCCGCAGGCTCGGGCATCGCGGGCGGCGGCGCGGCGGCCATCTTCACGGCCAGGGAACTGGCCGGCGGCGGTTCATCTTCCAGCAGCAGGGGCAGCACGATCACCGCCACCAGCGTCAGCGCGACCGCGCCGATCAGCCGGCGCCGCGCGCGACGTTTGATGTCTTGTTCATGACTGGGGGGCGGCATGGTCTAGGACGGCTGCGACGGTGTAGAACGAACCGAAGGCGACGATTCTATCATTTTCGTCCGCCGCGCTTCGCGCCGCCGCGAGCGCTTCGGCGGGCGCGCCGGCGACCCGGACGGCGGCGCCGGGCGCATGGGCGCGCACGCTGTCGGCCAGCGCCGCGGCGTCGCGCGCGCGGGCGGACGGCGGCGTGCAGGTCCACCAGGCATCCACCACGGACCGGAGCGCCGCGATCACGCCGGCGGCGTCCTTGTCGGCCAGCATGCCCA